>Ga0065721_10048974_pt1 | contig 54755 bp, 64 predicted proteins | sample Mesricmetagenome_FD_59108 | JGI IMG/M metagenome (GOLD analysis project Ga0065721, IMG submission 59108) | Mesophilic microbial community from rice straw/compost enrichment Sample: eDNA_1 v2 (version 2) | ecosystem: Engineered > Solid waste > Grass > Composting > Bioreactor | place: USA: Davis... | reverse complement strand
CGACAGCTGCCGTCGTCCAGGCCGGCGGAGGTGGTCTACCGGACCCGCGCCGGCCAGACGCTTGTCTTCGACGTGGCGACCCGTTCCGCCAGCGTATCGGCTCCGCCGGAGCCAGACGCCGGGCCGTCGCCGCTCTAGTCCTGGCGTGCCGCGGCGCTGCCGCAGGCACGCTCGAGGGCAATGGCTGCCCATTCCGGCATTGGCGGCAGCTCTCCGTGCGGGCGCAACTCACGCAGCACGGCTTCAAGGATCAGGCAGTAGCGCGTCCACTGCCGCCGGCCGAGCCAGGGCGCGTTGTCGGCATCGTAGAACAGGTAGAGATCCCGGAAGGGCGTCAGCCCGATCCTGACCGCCTCGCGGTCATCAAGGCCCCCGATCCTCACTGCGGACTGGGTGTCGAGGTCGACCGACTCGCTGCTGCAGATCGGCGCTCCATGCCAGTTCAGGAAGACGAAATAGCTGCCTCCCTCCGGGCGAATGGCCTTTGGCAGCAGGAGGGCGGGGAGGAAGGGCGGCTTGATCATTGTGTCAGTGCATCCGGTTTGTTCTGTTTCTGTTCTCCATATAGACAGGACTGTTTTCCTATTTCAAGGTACTCTTACCATGAGTTTCGACGCCGGCGCCGGCGGCGGGGGCGGCCCGCTTCCAGTGTTTTGAAGAAGATTGCTGCCGATACATAGAGGAGCAGGAACGGCCAAAATCTCGCAAGAGCTTCCATGCCAATGTCGAAGAATATCTGGAGGAGCATATCGCTCAGGAAGTTTGGATCTCTTACATCCATGGCATTGTCCTCGGCTGTTCACGTGTTCATAGTTGCGTGTGAAAAACTAACCGAGGGCGAAGTTTCATGCCAGCATCTTTGCAAGCACTCGCCGTGCTGGCGAGCGTGGCGCTTCTGGTTGCGTCAGGCGTAATTGCCATCAGGCGCAACACGCGAGGCGCTTATTCGGCTTCGACCAGCCGTCGCAGCCCGTCTCGGTCACCTGCTCCAGTGCAAAGAACCCAAGTGGTGACAGACTGGGAAGACGAGCTTCTTGTCAGGCGCCGGGGCTTGATGACGAAATACGAGCAGGAATTCATCGCTCTTTTGGAGGCCGCGCTGCCTGAATACCGGATCCACTCTCAGGTGTGCATGGGCGCCCTGATGGAGCCGGATGTGCCGCGCTCTCAGGCATTCGAGCACAACAGGATACGATGGCGCTTCGCGCAGAAAATGGTGGATTTCGTTCTCGAGGAGAAGCAGTCTGGACGCGTGATCGCCCTCGTGGAGCTGGACGATCCCAGTCACGATGAAGATCGGGATCGCGAACGTGACGCTCTCACCCAGACTGCAGGTTACGTGACCCTGCGGTGGCATGTTGCGGCCCTGCCCTCTACCGATGAAATCCGGTCGGTGGTGAATGATGCCCGGTTTGGGCGATTGGCCGCCTACACCAGCCGCCCAACTTGATTTTCGGTGGAATTCCGAACGCAGGAAGCGATACGCCTGCAGGGTCGTGTAGCCTGCGAAAAGGAAAGTAGTAGAGGCGCAATTGGACTCTGAGCGCAGGCGTAAACTGCTTGAACGAGCGCGGGCGATCGCTGCCAAGACCGTTGCCAATGGCTGCACCGAAGGCGAAGCCCTGGCGGCGTCGGAAAAGCTGGCGGAACTGCTCGACGAGCTCGACATGGAGCTCGATGATCTCAACGCCGCGGAAGCAGGCTTCAGCCGCTATGATCAGGAGCTGGTGGACGACGTCTGGATCCGGCTGGCCGCGATCCGGTCTGCCATCGCAACCCTGACCGGCACCAAGGCGTGGACGGACCCGACGCAGAGAATGTCCATGAGCTTCTTTGGCCGCGATCCGGACGTGCAGATCGCCTCCTACCTGCTCGCGATCGCCGAACGCGCCCTGCGATCCGGCCTCGACGGCTTCATGCCGCGGGTGATGCTTTATCGCGAGGTCATCCGGCGCCGTAAGCGCCTGGCCTTTATCGATGGCATGGTGCAGTCGATGAAGCAGTCGATCGAGAAGATCGCCTGGGCGCGCCAGCCCCAGACCGGCACCGGCCTGGTGGTCGTCAAGCACAGGCTTGTCGAGGCAGAACTGGCGAGGCAGGGCTTCGAATTCTCCCGCGCTCGGCCCCAGCTCGTCTGGGATCACGATAACAGCTTCAGCCGGGGCAGGCGGGAAGGTGAGCGCGTCAGCTTCGAGGCTGGCCTCGAGCGTGGTGATGACAGCACCCAGCGGTTGCTCGGCCGATGACAGCCATGACCTTGCACGGCGCAACGCGCAGCCGCTCGCACCTGCTGCGGTACTGGCGCGGGGAGGTGGGACTCGCCTGGTCCTTCTGGCTCGTTGGCGTGGTCCTCGTCGCCCTGCAATTTGCCGTTCCCGTGCTGGTGTCGGCGGTGACCGAGCAGGGTGGTTACAGGTCTCCCGAATGGGTGCTTGTCCAGATTCTCGGCATGGCGCTGCTGTGGCTGATTGTGATGATCTGGTGGAGCGTCGGGCTGTGGCGATCGGCCCTCCGGACCGTTCGAGCCAATAAGGCGGCCGGCCGCTGGACCTTGTGGACCCTGCTTGCGCGCTTCATGGTCGTCTTCGTTCTGGTCATGAGCCTCGCCCTTCATGCGCCCACGGCGCTCATCGGGCGTGAACTGATCGACATCGTGTTTTTCGATGACCCTGCCCTGCCGGATTACCGGCTGGCGGTTCTGCCGGGCGGCCGCGAGCTCGAGATCCAGGGCGGCATCAAATATGGCCTTGCAGCAGATTTTGCGGCCCTGCTGGCCGATAATCCCGGAACACGAGTGTTGCACCTCGATAGTGGTGGCGGCCGGGTTGGCGAGGCCCGCCAGGTGGCGGCGATCGTCAGCGCCGCCGGGCTCGATACCTTCGTGCGGGCCGATTGCGCCTCTGCCTGTGCGACGATTTTCCTGGCGGGCCGGAACCGTCTGGCCGAAACCGGAGCGCGCATCGGCTTTCACGGTATCCGCTTCCCCGGCATGAGCGTTGCCGAAGAAGAGCAGGCCCGAAGGAAATGGGCGGAAGAGCTTGGCTGGGCCAATGTGTCCCCTCACTTCATCCAGCAAGCCTTACAGGTTCCGCACACCGAAATCTGGTATCCGGATGCAGCCGAACTGCAGATGGGCAATGTGGTGACGGCCTTCGTGCCGCCCGGAAGCCTGGCTCCCTCAAGGCTCGCAGCCGAGCTGCTCGAGCGGGCCCGCGGCCAGGGATTGGACAGGGCCGAGGGGCTGCTGTCCGCCTATGGAGGCCAGCGACTGGCCAGCCTGCTGCTGGCTGGCGGCATCGCCGCAGGCCCTTCGCTGATGAGCGACCTGCAGCGGGACATCGAGGCCGGGGTGGGGCTTCCCGCACTACTGGCCGGGCTGGCGGCAGAGTTGCGGAGCATCGTGCGGGAATATGGCACGCGCGCGTCATGGGCCAGCAGCGACAGGGTTGCCCGCCTGCTCGACGGTTACGGCCAGTCGCTCGCAGCGCTTGCCGCCAATGGGGACGATGTCTCCTGCAGCGCTTTTGTGCTCAGCGGCGCCGGCGAACTCAGTGAGTCGATGCTGCAGCTGCACATTCCGCAGCTGGTTCAACTGGCCGCAGGAGTGATCGAGGCCGCTGCAAATGCAGCCCGGCCTGATGGCGCCGTGCTCTCCGCGGGCAGCTCCGACTGGCAGGCCTTCCGCGGCCAGGTGGCGAGGGCCGGTCATCCGGCGGACCTGATCGAACTTCTGGAGCGCCCGGATCTTGCCGGCGACCGCCTGTGCAAAGCCTATCTCGCCGCAATAGACGGGACGTTGGCGATGGAAGGCAGCGCGGGCGAGCGTATGAGGGTCAAGCTGCTGCGCGCGCTGACCGCGATGTGACTACGCGCGGCGTATTTCGGAGTGCGGGCGGGACGCATAGGGGTTCTGTCCGATCTCCTGTGCGGACCGGGTGAAGCAACCCGCATCCGCCACCTGTTCGCTGCCCGTCGAGAAGCTGACATCGAAATCGACCAGCACGTGACGATCAGGCTGATCCAGGATCATGGCCGCGCGGCGCAGCATGTCGGCGTCATCGGTCTTCTGCCACATGCCAAGACTGTCCCAGCTCATGCCTTCGGGTAGCTTGTGCATCTCGAAGGCGCGCTCTGCCGCTGCCAGCCGGCGTTCGTCGATATGGTCCAGACCATTCACCGGTTCCAGATGAACCGAGGGGTTCGCGGTGATTTTTCGCAAGGCCTCCTCGAGCCGGGCGATGCCCGCAACCGATGGTTCAACAGGGGACTCAAGGGTCAGCAGCAGCTGGAATGTAGGCATTGGAGGCTCCGTTATCCCCATCAGGATAAACCAGCATGGCTCACAACCAAGGTTTGTCGTTCAGCTGTTTAACACCATTTTTCGCAAGCTGCATTGCGGGACAGGATCGGCTCTGCGATTGTGCGAAAAACAAGACAGTGTTGGAGTACACCTGTGACCGTTAGCGCCAAGCTTCTCGAAACCGCCCAGCAGATCGCCCGTCGGTCGTCGGCAATCGTGAACGAAGATCATGTCAAGCAGGCCGTGCTGATGCCGCTGCTGGCAGCGCTCGGCTATGACGTGTTCAACCCCGAGGCGGTCGTCGCCGACTTCGCGAGCAGTGCCGAGCGGAAGCGCTCCGAGCGGGCCGACTATGCCCTGCTGATCGACGGCAAGGCTCGCATCCTGGTAAAGGTGCGCTCCGGCAACGGCAATCTCGACAGCAAGATGCTGGGATCCCTGGCCACCGAGTTCGCGATTGGAACCGCCCGCTTCCTGCTTCTGCTCAACGGCCGCCATCTGCATGTCTATGGCGATGTCGATCAGGCAGGTGTCATCGACCTGCTGCCGATCCTGGCGATCGACCTGCACGAGTTCGACAAGGATCGTGCCGATGCACTGGCGCAGTTCGCCTACGAAGGCTTTGACGGTGACGGCATCCTGCGCAAGGCTGGTGCCACCAAGCTCGGCCCGATCCTGCGGGACCGTGTTGCCGGGCTGTTCGCTGCGCCGACCGGCGATTTCGTCGCCATGCTGCTGCGCGGCGCGGTTCATGGCGAACCCGGTGCCGAACTGATCGCGCGGGCAACCGAGCTGGTGCGCGACAATTACCGCCAGTCGATCAATGACGCCGTCCAGTCGCGCCTTCGTCGCGCCCTCGACATTGAGGACGGCGCTGCGGAATCGGCGCTGAGCGCCGAGGCAGCCCCTGTGGCAGCCCAGGTCGAAAGCGATGCCTCTGACGAGCCGCAGGCCTCGGAAGACGAGCTCAAGGCGCTGACCATCATCCGGGCCATTGCCTATGGCCTCTCCGAGCCCGGCGACGTCGACCTGCGGCCCGCCCAGTCTTATGGCGCGGTGCTCTTCCGCGACAACAATCGCCGCACCATTGCCCGCCTGCACTTCAAGCGGTCGCAGTATTATCTCGGCCTCCTCGAGGGCGACAAGGAAGTCCGCCACCCCATCAGCTCGGTGGAGCAGATCTTCGAGTTTGCCGACCAGATTCGCGAGGCTGTCGAACGGTTCGCCGCGCAGGCTCCTGCGAAGCCTGCCCGCAACAGCCAGGAGCAGTCGGCATCTGACGCCAATCCTCGTGAAGATGATGGCAACACCAAGCCGGAGCCGAACGGCGACGACGCACAGCAGGAACAGACCGTTCCTGAGGCGAATGGCGAGCCCGACGCTTCCGAGGCGACGCCTGCACCCGAAGCCGAGGCTGAGGTCGTCGAGCCCGGTGCCGATGGATCCTCCGAGCCGGTCGTGCCGCCGTCGGCCGAGGAAGAAACTGTGGCGCCTCAGGCCCAGGCCGAAGACGCGATCGTTGCCGCTGAAGACACCCAGTCGGGAGTGGACAGCATCGAAGGCCTCGACGAGGTGCTGGACCAGGTGACGGCTGAACTCGATGACGGTCTTGCCGCCGACGGTCGCGACGCCATCGACGAGAGCATCGACAGCCTGCTCGATTCTCCGATCCCGACCCATTCCGGGCATCAGCCCGAAGCCGTTTCGTAAACCGGGAGGTCAACGATCATGTCGCTGCTCGCCAGTGGAGTCCTGCATGCCGGCTGGTTTTGGATGGCCCCTCCCCTGCTCGCCATTGGTGCGGCAGGCTGGGCCGTCCAGAAAGTCGACCTGGGCAATGAAGCAAGGGGCCTGTTCGGCCCCCTGCGCATTCACCAGTCCATTGGCGATAAGCGGTCGGCGCTGGCGCTCGATTTCACTGACGGCACCGTTATCAGCTCGGTCCGCTCGATGATCCGGGTCACTCCATTCTCCCGGATCGAGGCGGTTCGGCTGCGCGGATCCGCCGAGGCGGAGTGGATTGTTGCCGGCAAATATCCGGGCGCGTTGCCTGCTGCATTTAACGAGGCGCAGGAGCTCTGGCTCGATCTGCGGCTGCACGAAACCGTGCTGAGCGTCCGTGTCTTCCACGCCGACGCCCACCGGACGCAGATTGGCCGGTTCTTGGGGCGGTATCGCGCCCGCAAGTGGCTGCTGCGCCTCTGTGCGGCCGCCGAGGCAGGCCAGCCGTCGAACAGCTGGGGCGTCGCCCGCGCGGCGGCATCGTGAGGTGCCAGCCATGTCGGACCGCGCCGCCGATCTGAACAGCGTGAGCGACTATGTTCGCCGGATCCGGAGCCTGCCGCTTCTGACCCGCGAGGAAGAAACGCGGCTTGCAACCATCTTCCAGCAGACTGGGGACCGCTCCGCGGCGGACCGGCTCATTACCGCTCATCTGCGGCTGGTGGTGAAGATCGCCATGGGCTATCGCGGCTACGGCCTGCCGGTTTCGGACCTGATTTCGGAGGGCAATGTCGGCCTGATGCAGGCGGTGAACCGGTTCGACGCGACCAAGGGCTTCACGCTGAGCACCTATGCCCGCTGGTGGATACGGGCCGAGATCCAGGATTTTGTCCTGCGCAACTGGTCGCTGGTGAGGCTCGGCACGACGCCGGCGCAGCGCTCGCTTTTCTTCAATCTGCGCAAGGCGCGCGAGAAGCTGGCGGCCCTCGACCCGCATGCGGTCGATCGCGACGGCAAGCTCGCCAGGCAGCTCGGCGTCCGTCGTTCCGATGTGGAAAGCATGACCGCCTGTCTTGCCGGGGATGTGTCCCTGAACGCTCCGATTGGCCCCGATCGCGCCCTGGAGCTGATCGAGGTCATTGTCGACGAACGCGAGGATCCGGAATCCGGCTTTGCCGAACGCCAGCACGCAGCGGCCATGAAGGAGCGTATCGAGTTGGGGCTGAACCTGCTCGGTGATCGCGAGGGCGATATTCTTCGCTGCCGCCGACTGCTCGATCCGGCCGCCACGCTGGAAGAGCTTGCGGTGCGCTATGGCGTGTCTCGGGAGCGCGTGCGGCAGATCGAGATGGCTGCCTTCGACAAGCTGCAGCGATTCATCGTCGATGGTGTCGTACCGCAGCGGGCCGCACAGAAGGTGCCGGCGCCGGCAGCCCCTGCCCTCCGGGAGTCCGCTCTCGAAGGTGTGTGAATAACCAATCCTGTTATCTCTGTCGGCCTTGTTTTGCAGCCTTTGGGCTGGAAGCATGGGTCAGAACCTGACTGGAGCACTGAAGATGAACTTTGCGAAAATCCTTCTTGTGGGCAGCGCCCTTCTTGCCTTTGCCGTGCCGGCCTCGGCAGCAAACCTGAATGGCCTCGACTGCGGTGAGGCCACGGTTCTTCGCCAGCAAAGCTTTGGCAAGCTCGAGGCAACCATGCGTTCGGAAATCAAGCAGGGGACCTGGCACGGTTCGGCTGCGTTCCTCAATGGCGACTACCTCGCTGTCCCCTCGGACGCCGTCCTCGAGCGCAAGAACGAGCTTTGGCAGATCGACCGGTACCTCGCGAGCCATGGCTGTGGCAGCGAACGCAGCTGGCATTCCGACTGGTCCCGGCTGTAGAAAAGCACCAGGCCGAAAAAAAAGCCCCGGGCGATGCTCGGGGCTTTTTTGTGCGCGGAGTTCCGCCTCTCAGGTCAGGCTAAGGTCCTGGGGCTCGCCGAGGACCGTCAGCGTGGCTTCTACCGAGGCGGTGACGTCGAGCGGCGACTTCCGGCTCTGAGAGACAATGGACCGCTGGATGGCGTCGTCCTCGGCCTTCAGGGGCTTGGCGGCCTCTGCTGCGGCCTGGCGAAGATGATCGGCGGTGACCGAGGCAAAGCTGACCGCAGCACCGGGGACATGCTCGAGCTGCAGCTGCACCAGGCGAAGCACATCCGTGTCAGTGCAGCACTCGGAAACGACCGCTGCGATCGCCTTGGCCGCCGCCAACGGGTCCTCAGGGCTGTTGTCGGATTCCGGGGTGGCGGCAGCCAGCACTGCCGCGGGCAGGTTCCAGGACCCCTGGATCTCGGAGGTGGCGTGACGCCGGCGGTCCAGTACCAGAACCCGGGTGGTGTCGGCGCTCTCCAGCAGGTTCACGACCAGAAGGCCTTCACCGCCCGGTGCGCGCGCGGCAAGGCTGGGGGTGCTGCGATTGTCGAGTAGGTCGAGAATGGCTGAGGCTGCCCTGGCCTCGGCCGGAGTGTCGAACACCAGGATCATGGTCTCGGACATGTCGTCACCATGAGCGGCGACGAAGTCGGAGGTGACAAGCTCACGGCCCGGACCAGGCGTGAACCCCACCTGTGTCGGATTGGACTTCATCGCATAGAGGTTGATGAGCATTTTCGCATCCTTCTCAGGCGGGTTCGAATTCTTCGAGACGTGCGTCCGCCTGGCGTTCGGCCTCCAGCCGCTCGCGGAGGCCGGCATCGATCCGGGCGCCATAGGCGGCCCACATATTGGCAACGACCGTGGGCGCCAGGGTTTCCAGCTGGCCGGCGCCCTCGAGCTGGCTCTCAGCCATTTCAACCACGATCCGCAGGTGATCGCCCAGCTCGGAAGCCGGCTGGAAACGCGTCATGTTGGAGCTGTCGATCTGGAACTCCAGAGCGGTCAGGCCGGCATAGTCGCTATCGATGATGTGGCTATAGGTGCCACCCAGTTCGATAAGGGCGTCCAGTGCCTCCCGCTGATGGGTATCAGGATCCCGAACACGGCAGGCCATGATGTAGAGGCGCTGCAGCATGTCCTGCCACGAAGTTTCTGCCACTTCGATACCATCCACCTTCAGGGGGAAGCCGGCGCCGTGATAGGCGTTGCTGAATTCGACCTCGCCCTTGGGACCGGTCAGCCGGATTGCGGACACCGCCGTGGTGAAGTGCTGGAACTCGACCACGAACTCCCCATCCATATCCTTGCCGGGGACCACAAAGCCAAGCAGCGGGCCGGGCTTGCCGGGAATGGTGACGTCACGCACCAGCGTGTCCCACCGGCCGCGGTCACCGGCCTCGGTCATTTCCCAATCCCGCGACGCTGGCTCGGCATAACCGCCACCATCGACGGTGTGGGCTTCATAGATCTGCTGCGCGACTGCCTTGCGGGCTTCCAGGAGGCTGAGGCCAGACAGGTCGGTGACCACTTTCGCCTTGGCCTCAAGCAGCTGCACCCCCGCCAGCTCGGGAAGTTCCAACCGGGCAAGCAGCCCGTCGCCGATCGTGCGGGCGGTGCGATCGGACATCAAACGATCGAAACTCATGTAGAACCAGGCTTCCAGCACGCCGGATCCGGCGGCATGGGTTGACTGGCCCCAGTCCTCGAGCAGGCCGTCAAAAGCCGGGGTGCGAAAGCTGGCGCTCCCCATGTGGGGGCGCAGGCGCGCTTCCAGCACCTTCAGCACGGCATCCTTCGGACGCCCCGCGAGCGGAACCGTAAGGCCGATCTCGAGCACGGTGCTGGCGGGACGGCCGAAGAGCAGGCCGGCATTGGTGTGGGTCTTGGCGATGCTCATGCTGTCCTCCTGAATTCCTGAGGCGAGGCTAGGGTGGGGGCGTGAAAATTCCGAACGCTTATGCCGCTCTCACGGCTGGGGTGAGCCCTCATCCGGGTAGAACTCACGCGCGTAGCGTTCAGTCTTCGGCTGCAGCGCCTGGCCGGTCTCGACATCGTAGAAGTCGTCGTGAAGCTCCCAGGTGGCGCCGATGGCGTCGCAGATGGCGGTGAACTGTTCCGGCTTGAGAGCGCACTTGATGAAGCGGTCCGCTTCCTCAGGGGTGAGGTGCAGCTCAGCTTCGCTCGTGCGCAGGATCACCGCCGGTTCGCCCGAAATGATGCTCTTCAGGCTGGCGACCGGCTCCAGCGTGTCCGCCACACCTTCGAGGAAGGCTATGGTGATCTGGTTGCGGTCGAGACGCAGGGTCCGGCGTGCATCGCTGAGCTCAACCTCGGTGACCTCGAGATGGGCGCAGCGCGGATCGCGCGGGCGATCCGGCGACCAGATCCGCTGCCCGCGGTAGTCGGATGCCTGCGGCGTGCCCTGCTCAAGGCTGGCGCGGGCCTGCTCCAGTTCATGCGCCATGGCGATGAACATCTTGCTGCCGGGCAGCGGCATATCCTTGTCGAAGGAGATCCACGCTTCGCCGTGGCGCTCGGCGTGCAGCGCGCCATTGGGAGTCTGGAAAAGGCGGTATTTGCCGTTTTCGAGCGTGATGTCGAAGAGCGTCTGTCCAGAATAGCTGGTCATGGCGATAGGTCCGGTTGCGAAGAGGGCTGGGGTTCACGCGAGCGCAGCGCCTGCACCAGCGAGTGAAAGGCGGATCGGTGGGTCGCGAGGCCAGCGCGGCTGTAAGCCGGGGTGTCGAGGTGCCAGGTCGGCAGGTCGCCAAAACGACAGAAGCGCTCGACGACAAGGGCGCGGCCGATCCCTTGTTCGCGGTGATCGGGATGAACGACCAGGTCAGATCCGACATAGAGCCCGACGATCTTTCCGTCGCGAATTGCAGCAACGCCGGAGGCGGGGTCCGGAACCGTGGCAATCACGAAATCGACGAAATCCTGCGGCTCCAAAGGATTGCCGACGACGAGGGCCTCGAGCTCGCGCCCGTGGCCTGGCTCTCCGAAACTGTCCCAGGACCAGTCGTCGACCACCTCGGCGAAGGACTTGGCGAAGATGTCATCAATGTCGAGATCTGCTTCGTCCCCGCCAGGCCCGGCCAGGAAGCCGGCTTCGGTGAGCTCATAGGTCTCGATCTCCATCTCAGGGCTCCGGCAGGTCCGCGGGCGCGGCACCGCGGGGCAGCTCTGCCGCCGGACTGGAGCCGATCTCCTGATTGGCCACGAGCAGGCGGGCACGCGCAGGGGTTGCAGTGCCGGGAACAAATTCGACCTGGAAGCTGGCATCGACCAGCGCGCCTTCATGGATCAGTTCGGTCGGCAGGTGCCACTCACCAGTATCCGCGATCTCGGTGTCATGGCGCTTCCAGCCCGGACCGGGCGAAACGTCATCGGGCAGCTCATGAACGTCGAGAGCCGACAGCAAGGCCTGGCGGCGGGCAGGAGCAAGACGCTTGTCCAGCCAGTCGTGCGATGAGGTCCAGTCGATCATCCAGGGCGTGACGACGCAGGCGCCTCCGCCAAACGCTCCGACGCGGTTCTGGTCCGCCGTGGCGCACCATTCAAAGCCGACCGGCCCCGCGATCTCGAAACGCTTCATGACCTGCTGCAGCAGGGAAGCGGTGAAGGCGATGTCGGCAGTGCCGCAGGAGTCGGTGAAATTGGCCAGCCCCTCGATCACGTTGATCTCGAGGTCGGGAGAGGACGCCTCGGCCGGATTGAAGAGTTCTCCGGCCAGATCGGCGACGTCGGCAAACTGCTCGCCAGGATCACGGTCTTCGTCAAAGGCATCGTAACGATCCTTGACGGCCGCGAGCAGGTGCTGCGCCCAATCCGTCTGTTCGGCCGTCAGCGGCACGTAGAAGCTCAGATGCGTGTAGTAGTTTGCCATTCCGGTCCCCGAGAAAGAAACGCCCGGGCCGAGGCCCGGGCGGATTGGCGTTGGCCTGCCCTTACATGGAGGGTTCGTCGGCAGCCTCGGCTTCCTTCTTGGCCGCCGGCTCGATCGAGGTGACCGAGGTCACCTGGATGCCGCTGCGATACCCGGCGTTCTCGCCCGAGCCGCTCGGGGTGCGCATGGCGTAGCCCTCGATGGACAGCTTGTCGCCGTCCTTGGCATTGGCGAGGCCCTCGGCCACTTCGCCGAACGCCTTGGCGACCAGCGAGATCGACTTGCCGTTGATCTCGGTCTTCAGCATGGCGTCGAAATAGGCGACACCACCCTCGCTCACGCCCGAGCGGACGTTGGCGAGCTCGCCGGTGTATTCACTGGCACCGACCTTGTGCAGGTTCATGTAGCCCGGAGCGTCGGCCAGGTAGCCCTGGATGATGACTTCACCCTTGGAAGCAACAGCTTCCTTGAGGGCGGCAATGCCTTCGGCGGTGAAGGCGCTGACCACAACCGACTTGTTGTCGGAGACGACCAGCTTGGCAGAGGCCATCGGCTTGTCGGCCTTGGTGTTGCGCTCGTTCAGCGAGGCGGCGTCGAACTTGCCGGCATAGCCGACATAGATGTCGCGGTTCTTCTTGGCTTCCGGCTTTTCGGCGGTAGCGGCAGCAGGGGTGCTCATGGTGATCTCCTTTGATCGTTCTGGCCCCCTGCCATCGCGGCGCCGGGTGCCTGATGCGACATTAGGAACAGCGCATGAAAAAACAAAACGCGACCCATCGGATATTCAGGTTTTTCGCAAAAATGGGGATTCAGGGGATGCCCGCCTTTGGAATTTTCGCGTCCCGCGATTAGGCTGCTCTCAGGTTTAGGAGAGACATCCATGATCATATGGACAGGCGATCATCACTGGGTGCTGCAGGGCATGAATGGCAGCGTGCAGATCATGCGTCGTTCCGACTTTGCCACCTGCCGGTTCGAGCGGGGTGAGGAGAGCGCCCATTTCGGCATGCGCCTAGAGGCGCTGATCCGCGACTTCAGTAGCAGGCAGATCGATGAGGTTCTTTCCAGGGAATACAACTTCGCCCCGATCGACCCGCACGGATTCCTGCCGCTGGAAGTTTTCTTCCGCTATGGCGGCGAAAAGCTGACCGCCGAGAGCGGCGTCAACGAGATCCGGGCCCTGCCGAAGTCGAACGGCCGCTTCGGACTGGACATCCAGCTGCCTCGGGGTTTTGCGGAAATCACCGATTTTGAGAATATCGAGGAATGTCGCGCCGCCGGCCTGGTGCTTGCCGAACGCCTTGGCTGCGACCTGGTCGATTTCGCCACGCGCTACCACAGCGCCTGGGTGGAGAAGGTGGCCGACGGTCATACCGCCCTCGCCTTCGCCGAATGGCTGCGGTCGGAGATCGGGGATCCTTTGGAAGCGGTGCCGGACGACCTCATCTATGAAGGCTGGACCGTCTGGGGCGACCGCGTCCCCTACTGGGCGCCGCAGGGGGTGCCGGATCCGGTGCAGGACCTCGCCGTCTACCCAACCCAGGGTCAGGCGATGAAGGACAACGAGCAGGAACTGCTCGACGACGAGGATGGCGCCGCCGTTACCCGCGTCGCGATCAGGCGGGACGGCACGATCCTGTGTGTCGACCCGGCCAGCAAGCGCGTCTTCGAGGAGCTCTCGCGCGAGCGCTACTACAATGAGTTCGGCATGGAGCTGCCGGCGAGCCGGACGGCTCCGGCCGAAGATGGTCCGGAGCCCTGATATGACCCATTTCAGCCCAAGCGCGATAACGATCCTCAATGGTGAGGAGTTATCTCCGGACGTGGTTGCCGAGCTTGAGGGCACCTTCTTTCACCCGGGGGACCGGGTGGTGGTGAGGGCCGGCCAGTGGCACGGTGCCGAAGCGGAGTTCCAGCCCTACAGCGACCTGGCTGGGCAGGTGCATATCATCGCCCAGACGGTGGTCGACGGACCGACCCGTCGCGGCCGCTACCAGCTCGAAGGTGACGAAAGGTGGATCCCATCCGCGATGATTTCCGAGCCGGGCGAGATCGTCTCCGGCTACGGTATTCTCCTGGAGCGCGACGGGAGCACCTGGGTGGCGCTGTTCGACCAGTGCCGCGCTCCGGAGACACCCGCATCCGACCACGGCTTCCTGCTCGAGCCCCGTCGTGTTGACGTGGTGGAGCGGCCGGTTCGCTGGAATCTCGGCCTTGGACCTGAAGAGCCCATGGCCCCGCGTCTGCAGGAATCCGGTGCACAGGTTGGTGGCGTCACGCTCGCCCTCGAGGACGGGCGCTGCCGGCTGATTGGCGTCCCGTGGATTGCCAGTGCGGACGTCAATGAACTGGAGGCGGTCACCCGCCGCCTCGACGACGCCAACGAACCGGCCCCTTCACCATGAGCGTGATCCAGCCTGCTGCCGGAGCGCCGGAATGGCACGAGGGGGAAAACGAGCGCTTTCCCTACCAGCGCGGCCCTGCCCTGCTTTTTCGGCGCCCATCCCTGCGCTTTCTCGGTCTACCGGGACGGGCAGACGACCGCACTGCCACAAATGCCCAGCGGTGTGGCATGGGGTGCTGGCCGCTTCGAAGACAGGGACTCGCTCGACCAGCGGCTGCAGATGGTGAGGGCCTTCCTTGCGCAGAATGCGAGGCAGCCGGAGTCCGGCGAGACCCTCTCGATCTAGCGCACCTCGCCGTTTTTCGCATTTTTGGGATTTTCGCGTGGCGATCGTAGGCTGCCGGCAGTGAATAACGCCGGCAGCTGCCGGTGACAGCAAGGGACGCTCATGCCTTCCGTCGTCTTACCTCGCAGCTTCTTCGTCGCCGAACGCGATCAGGCCTATTCGAACTGGTTCGAGTCCTTCTGGCGTGAACTGGTATCGAACTGCGACGACGCCGGCGCCACCGCCATCAAGATCAAGACCATTGCCACAATACATCGGGGTGAGCCGGTCTTCCGCATCGCGGTGCAGGACAATGGCTCGGGCATGGATCTCGACACGATCGAGAACGTCTATATGCGCCTGGGTGCATCGACCAAGACTGGAGACGATGGCCAGGTCGGCGGTTTTGGTCGGGCGAGGATCCTCACCTCGCTCAGCCATCTGCGATATTCGATCGCCTCCGGCGAGCACATCGTCGATGGTGAAGGCGCCAGCTATGAAGTGCGAAAGGCTTCGAAGCCGATCAAGGGCTGCGGCATCGTCGTAGATGTGGAGCCGCGCTATGCAGCGCGCCTGCAAGAGGGGCTGTTTACCTTCCTCGAGACCTCCAGCCTGCGCGCCAAGGTGGCTCTGGATCTGGCTGATAAGGGATGCTCGGGCGAGCAACTGCGCGGTATTCCCGATGCCGAGCCGGGCAGGCCGGTGCTATGGAAGAACCGCTTCTACGCCGGCAAATCGCTGAGTACCTTCAGCGACGAAAAGGGTGTCTGGGCCGATATTTCGGTCAACAAGGGCTCCACTGCCAAGCGTCACCTGCTGGTGGTGCGGGTAAACGGTATCGCCATGCACACCGAGCACCTGTCCGAACCCATCCAGGTCACCGTCGACCTCGTGCCGTCCCGTTCACGCGAGGCAATGACCGCATCGCGCGACCAGCTGCGCTGGGAGTTCCGCCGCTCGCTGATGACCTTCGTGCAGCGCCTTGCGGCGGATGTCATGGGCGCCACCAGGCGCAAAGAGGAGCGTCGCGAGGTCAAGTTGCAGGGGCGCCAGGGCGGTCTCCTGCTGACCCGCAAGGCGGCGCTCGGCCAGTCCTCGGATGTCCGCGAGCCGTCCGGATCCGACAGCTCGATCGCCCATTCCCATCCCCGCGGCGACACGCCTCTCGAAAGCGACGTGCGCGAGATCCTTGAAGAGGATTCCCCGGCGGGCCTGCTCCGCTACGATTTCAGCCTCATCACCGAGGATCCGACGCCCGAGCAGCGCCGCGCGCTCAGCCGGTACAACCCCGAGAGCTGGAGCCGCCGGGCCGCCAATGGCGAGCCGGGTGGCTACAATGCCCAGCGTCTTTTGGCTTTGTGGACGGAAGCGATGCGCGTCTCGGTCAACCGCCTCTACGAGCTCGGCGCCGATATGCCGGCCGAAGTTCGGCTTCGCTGCGGCTTCATCCTTAGCGGATCGAGCCTCGCGCAGCTGCAGCAGTGCGAGGACGGCAGCTACAATGCCCTTCTCAACCCGGTGGATGACAAGGGAAGGGCGAAGTACCGCGCCGGTGACCCGCAGGATCGCAAGCGGGTGGCGCTGATTGCCATGCACGAGGCCTGTCACCTGCTGGTAGACCTGCACAACGAGTATTTCGCCAACCTGCTGACCGAGCTCGCGGGTTCCTTCCGCGACATAGATCTGGACCGCTCGCTGCGCCTGGCGGTCGAGGACGTCGGATCGGAGCTGAAGGAACTGCGTCAGCTGGCGCCGGCGGCGTCGGCCGAGAACGGCCTGTCGCTCAATTGATGACCCGGCGCTCGTCGAGATCGAAGAGCTGCATGCGGTACGCCCTGGACACGGCCTGGATGCGGGTCACGCTGTCCAGGGCTCGCACGGCTTCCTTGAAATGCATGTCGACGGTGCGCTTGGTGATGCCGAGCGTGTCGGAGATGTCCTGCGAGGTCATCCCCATGGCGCCGAGCCTCAGCACGTCGCGCATGCGCGAACTGAGTACGGGGGTCTTGGCCGGCAGCAGCTTACGCAGCTGCTCGTGCAGTGCGATCCCGAACAGCGTCAGTTCCCCGCGCTGCGCCGCGCTCAGCTCCACTGACCCGCCACCAAAGGACGCCGTGCCCTCGAGCCCGCCAAGGGTGCGGACCGGAACGGTGATGGCGTCCGTCATTCCTGCCTTGTCGAGGCGCGAATAGATGCGCTGCGCCATGATCGGCTGGCGCGAGAGATCCATCGCCTCGCTCCACACGAATGCCTCGAGGCGCCGGCGGCCGATGGCTAGGCGAGGGTCCAGCAGTGAATTGTCATGGCAGCTGTACCAGTGCAGGAATTCGTCATCGAGGCTGCTGGCGAGAATGTCTTCCGAAGCATCCACCCCAGGGCGCAGCATACGGGTGACGAAGTAATGCTCGAGCCCGTAGCGTGCCAGCACCAAGCAGGTGGTTTCGTGCACTTCATCCAGATCGCGGCACTGGCGCAGCTGATGGATGGTATCGATCACTTTGTGCACCTGCAGGATCCCGGACGAGCACTTGCGCTTTCTACGCACAAGAGGCTCTGCCACTTAGGACCACGTGTCGCGAATACTGCCATTTTGGCTAAACTCTGAACTACTACGCGATGAGATTGTTGGCGAAGGCGGCAACCACGGTCTGGATGCGGTTATTGGTGCCCAGCTTGTCGGCGGCGGTCTCGAAGGCGCGATCCACGGTGCGCTTGTCGAGGTCGAGAATGCCGGCAATGTCCTCGGACGTCTTGCCCATGGCAGCCCATTTGAGCACGGCCTGTTCGCGTGCTGTGAGGTGGAGCTGCATGGTGTCGAGGCTGAGCTCATGACAGATCCCGGCGATGCGCGAACGCAGCACCACGCCCAGGATATCGAACTCCGATTGCTGTTTGCGGCCGAAGCCGGTTTCTTCGCCGGCATAGGCCACGCACGCGTGCAGCCCCACGAAGTTCCCCGGTGGCCACATGGATTCGAGCGTTTCGGGAGGGATGGTGTTCCGGCTGGTGTGGTGGAAGCGCCACTGTCGGCCGCCGGTCGCGATGATTTCCAGCCAGACAAAGGGCGTCTGGGTATCGAGGGCGCGCTTCCCCAGGTCATCCAGCAGGAACGGCTTGCGGTTTGTGAGATCGGAAAGGTATTCGGACGCCGCGCGTGACATTGGCGCGAAATCAACCGACAGGCGCATCGGGCGTTCGATGAAGCTGATCGCGTACCGGTCCGGCTCGTGGCGGTGCTGGACCAGGCGCTGCAGACTTGGAGTTGGGGCGCGGGACTGTCGGGATGCGTTCATATGTCTACAGCCGGATCAGACCCCTTTTGATCGCCAGAACAACGGCTCCCACACGGTTGCCGGCCATCAGCTTGTCCTTGAGCCGATCGAGATAGGCGTCGACTGCCTTTCGGGACATTCCCATCACGCGCGCAATGTCCTCGGAGCTGAGTCCAGTAGAGGTCCACCGCAGGATATCTGCGTCGACGTCATCCAGCGGAGGGGGATGCCCCAGCTCTTCAAGCTGGTGGCAGAACCAGCCATAGGCACTACTCAGATGCCGCGCAACTGCATGGAGTTCACGCACGCGCGAGCCGGAAGCTTCGGCGTCAGGCCGGTTCCTAAGTTCGACGGCGACGAAGTTCCCCTGTTCGACCGTGGGCAGCGTTTCGACAGAGGACCCTTCCGCCCTTATGGTACGGCGCCGCACCGGCACGCCCACTATGGCAACGGTCTCGATGATCTCGAGCTGGGAGCCTGCAAGAAGCGTGTCCAGAACCGGACCCTCGCAAATCCCGCTGCTGTCCGAAGCGCTCGACGCCAATGCCACCGATGCCGGCGACAGGAGATCAATCGTCTGGTGCCAGCTGCGGCCTGCTGAAGTCGCCTCGTTGCATCGGAAGTGCTCGCTGCGTGAAGTGGCAGGATCCATTTCCATGGGGTGCACCTCCGCGCCGTCCCCTGCGAAAAACCTCAGGTAGTCGTAACGATAAGCACGCACGATGGCATGAATGCGGTTTTTCCCCTTGAGCTTCACCGTGGCATTCTTGAAATGGAAGTCCACGGTGCGCTTGGTGAGGCCGAGCTCATCGCCGATCTCCTTGGAGCTGAGCCCCAGGGCCCCGCGCTGCACGACTTCCAGTTCGCGATCACTCAAAGCGGGTAGCCGCAACTGGGGAAGCATCTGAAAGAGCTCCACGCCGCGCTCCAGTGCGGCTTCGGCCAGCACCGTGAGCTCCTCCAGGAGCTCCGCGGCAATTGGCGTTGCAGCAGCAAAGCACACAATGCCGTTCCGCCCCCGCTGCCAGATCGGAATGCTGCAGCCGTGCCGGAAGCCGTTTCTCTCATACAGTTCCAGCACGGGACGCAGTGCCGGATCCAGGAAGCGCGGGTTGATCGCGTCGTTCCAGACGAAGCCATCCCTCTGGCTGCGGGCTATCCGCAGGATGGGATCCACGAGGTAATAGTCGTTCCGGTAGTGCTCGAGCAGGAATTCGGGATCGATGTTGAACAGCACCGGCAGTGCGGCAGCCCTCAATCCATACGGATCGACGGCCAGCACCAGGAACCACTGAATCCCCAACCCCTCGATGTGGTCGGCAATGGCCTCTCCCAGGGTCTCGCTGTTCTGGGCGGCAGCGATCCTGGCGAGGGTGAAGTCAAGACGGGCGAGCAATGTGGAAGGCGCTTTCGAGGGTTTGGTACGAACCGCCTACAACAAGAGACTCCTATGGGGTGTTAACGCCAGCCCCGCGATCGCGGCAAAATGCCGTTTTCACGCGATTGTTGACGCTGGATCAGCGCGATGCTGCGAGAATTTCGCCAATATCGACGACGCGGTAGTCGTTTCCGTCCTCGTCGAGCCAGGTGCACTCCGGGTCGTCATCGAGCCAGCAGATGCGGCCAGCGGGAGTGTCGACACACTGATAGCACTCCTGCGACGCCTGCTCCTGGCGGGATTCCCTGAGCCGCTGAACACGGGAGCGATCGAGCGAGAGGACGTTCACGGCACCATCTCCGGCTCAAGGTCGAGGCCAACGGTTTCGACGGTTGCCGGAGTGCCTGACAGGGCGGTCCAGATCTCGGCGCCGCTCGACACGCGGATCGAGACAAGTGCGGAGGGGCCAAGATCGCCCGCCTCGAATTCCTGGCTGGAGAGGTCCGCTGCCGACACATAGAACATGATGCCGCGCTTGACGGCGTCGATTGCCGAAAGGCGATTGTCCGAACGAACCGCCGTGTAGTGCATCAGGTCACCGACAAGGTCGGCGACGACGGTTTCGGCGCCATCATTGTCGAGGCTCAATCCAGTCCTTTCGGCATAGCTGGCGACAAAATCCTCGACCAGGCTGGCTCGGCGTTCATTGGCGGTCATTGGCCCCTCGAATTCCTGTGTTTGCCTCGCCACGATATTCCCTTGCCGTGAAAATTCGCAGCGTCAGGCTGCGAGCGCCTGGCGCGCCTGGTGGGGCCTTGCGTCGAAGATGTCGAGCTCGAGTGACTTGCGGTCGCGCCACTCATTGATCGAGCAGCTCGCCACCACGTCCAGCTTCTGGCCGACCGCTTCGCGGCAGGCAACAACGAAGGGCGTGCCTTCCTGGCTGAACAGCATCGCCGTCATCTTGCCGGCGGCGGACCGGAAAGTGAGCCGGATGTGGACTTCCTTGACCACGTCCACCCGATCGAGCTGAAGGCCAGAGATCAGGAAGCGCGGAACAGGATTGCCCTCGCCGAAAGGCTCCAGCACGTCGAGATCCTCGATCGCCTGAATGCTCAGCTCCTCGGGGCCAATTTCCATGTCGTAGGCGAGCACGGCGCCGTTGCGGGCAAAGTCGGATTCGGCGATTTCGGCCTCGATGAAGGCGACGAGCTCGTCCACCTTCTCGGGCGACACGGTGAGGCCGGCCGCCATGCCATGTCCGCCGCCGGCGATCAGCAATCCTGCGTCGCGGGCCGCGATTACGGCATGGCCGAGATCGAAGCCGGGCATGGACCGTCCGGAACCCTTGAGCGTGCCGTGCTCGGTTTCCGACAAAACGATGGTGGGCTTGAGGAGGCTTTCCTTCACCCGGCCGGCAGTGATGCCGACCACACCCTCATGGTAGCGCCCGCTGACCAGGATCAGCCGCCGGCTGGCGGGCAGCGCCGCAGCCTTGGCCATCGCGTCCTCGCGCACTTCCTGCTCGATGCGCTTGCGGTCGTCATTGAGCTGATCGAGGACACCGGCGAGCTCGCGAGCCTCTTCGGGATCGGCGCAGGTCATCAGCCGGGCGCCCAGAGAGGCGTCGCCGATGCGGCCGCCGGCATTGATGCGGGGACCAAGCCCGAAAGCGAAGTCGCGGGCACAGGGCTTGTCCTGGACACGCGAAACCTGGGCCAGCGCCCTGATGCCGATATTCGGGCGCTGCTCCATCACCTTGAGCCCGACCGTCACCAGGGTGCGATTGAAGCCGCGCAGCGGGACCACGTCAGCAACAGTGCCGAGAGCCGCGATATCGGCAATGCCCATCAGGTCAGGCAACGCCTTGGTCCATTCGCTGTCGGTCATCAGCAACTTCTGAACCGCGCAGCAGGTGAGAAAGGACAGTCCCGCCGCACAGAGATAGCCGAGGCCGGAGCGATCGTCGGGGCGGTTCGGATTGACGAAGGCGAGCGCCGCGGGCTTACGGTCGGGTGCGCAGGCATGGTGATCGATCACCACTGCGCGGATACCGGCGGCCGCGACCTGGTCCATCACCTCGAAGGCAGTGGAGCCACTATCGAGAACGACAATGAGATCGCATCCCTTTTCGACCAATGCCTGAATAGCCGGCAGGTTGGGTCCGTATCCCTCGGTGAAGCGATCAGGGATATGAATGTGGAAAGCGATACCCAGCTCGGCCAGGTACCGGCCCATCACGCCGACGGAGGTTGCTCCGTCTGCATCATAGTCGCCAAACAGCCCGATCGTGCTTCCCTGCCTGATTGCGTCCGCAATGATGGACGCGGCAAGGCGCATGTCCGCCGGTGCGAACAGATCCGGGAAGTTGGCCCGCATGGTCGGCCGATACCAGGCCGACAGGGGCTCGCCATAGCGGCTCATCCGGGCAGAGACCATCCGGCGTGCGAGGCCGGACAACGCGGCCGGAAGACCTTCGGCTTCTGCAGCCGGCACGGGTGCCGGCTGCCAGGGCTGCTTGCGAAACGACGTCATTACGCGTCTTCAGTCGCGCGCGCGCCGGCTGCCATCTCGTCGTCGGACGAATCGCCCTCGGGGACCGGGTCCTCGATAACCGAGGCGCGCGGCACCAGGTGCAGTTCGCCGTCGAAGTCCACCACGATTTCGGTGGAGTAGCGGTCCCGTCCCTCACTGTCCTGCCACTTGCGGGTGCGCATCTTGCCCATCAGCAGGACCGGGTCGCCCTTCTTGAGGTACTTCTCGACCACTCCGGCGACGCCGCCGTAAAGCGTCACGCGATGCCACTCGGTCCGGCGCTTCTTTTCGCCGTCTTTCGAGGTCCAGCGCTCTTCGGATGCGACACTGATGTTCGCAACCTTGCCGTCGTTGTTGGTGGTGCGGACTTCCGGGTCTGAACCCAGGCGTCCAAAAACAGTGACTTTGTTCATTTTACTCTCGTGTTGGTGGCTTGTGACCGAAGGCGATCGGCAGAAGGCTACAGCGAAGTCCTGCAGTCCAGAAATCGGTTTTTCGCAAATCTACACAGGTCAGAACACCTCGATGGCTTCGCGGGTGTAAATCTCCCGGCATCCATATTCGGCAAGCAGCATGGCCTCTGCCCGCCCGTCATCCTTCTTGCGCCGCAGCAGCCCGGCATGGGCCGGGAACAGGTGCCGCGCCAGGTCAAGGGAGACCTGCTTGTCGCTCGTCAGCCCTAGGGCCGGCTTCCACACCCGGCCATGGGCGCCGCTTACCGAAGGGCAGGCGACCTGCAGGGCATTGAAGGCGTCCCGATAGGCCTCGCACTGCTTCCACGATGCCGTGGCACTCTGCTTGCGCATCGCATGCTGCAGCTCGATCAGTCCGAATTCCGGGCCATGCCGGGAGATCCGACTGCAAAGTCCGCGGAAATCGACATGGTTGTCGCCGCTTGCATCCTGGCGAAGCGGCATGTCGAAGACGTCCAGAAAGTCGATCAGCCGGGCATGGGCCTGGCCGATCTCGATGAAGGCAACGGCCACGGCACCGGTCATGCCGGGATCCACAGTGACGACGGTGGTGATCCTGCATCCGTCGCGTGCTGGTTCGATTGCTGCAACCTCCATCAGATGGCGAGCTCCCACTGTCCGCGGGCAACGTTCCGGTACGGGCCTTGCTGGAGCTTCTGGCGCAGCTTGGCTCGCCAGTTGCGGTTACCGGCGATCTTGGTGCGGCAGGCGAAGGCGCCATAGAGCTCCGCCATGGTGATGCTGCCCCGTTCCTTCATCAGGGCCAGCAGCTGTTGGGACCAGCTCTCCTGCTCCTCGGCCTCGACTTCCTCCGGCAGGCCGATCTGGTGCCACCTCAGGCGCAGCGGCGTGAACGCGCCTTCGATCTGCAGCTCGGCGAGCACTTCGGCATCGCCGGGCCCATAGGCGCAGAGAACCGAGGGTGCTCCTCCGTTGTCCTTCGACAGACGGCCATCGGGGTGGTGAAAGAACAGCCTCCCACGAATGAAGAACAGTGCGTCGCAGACCGGCAGGACCAGGTCCTGGAAATGTTCGGTATCGGTACGGGCAAAGATCAGCGCCATGCCGCGGCCGTGCTCGGCCATGCGGGACATGAACTGGCGGATCAGGTGGGTCTCGTAGGGCGGGTTGAGCCACACCCTGCCGGACCAAGGCCGGATCAGGCCATTGTCGGCCACGGTGAATTGCTCGCGGGCAGTCCGCCAAGGCTGATCGATGCTGGCACATGGATCCAGATCGAAGCCGTCAGGAGCACCGAGCAGCTTCAGCAGCCAGGGCGGGGTGAGCCAGACATGCGTGCCGGGCCTGGAGGACTGATGGCCACCCATTCCACGCGACCGGGTCATTGGCAGGTTCCCTTTGTCGCAACCAGACGGAACAGCGGCAGCAGAGAGAGATCAACCTCAAAACTGTCCCTGACCTCCCCGTCGACAACCAGGTCGACCGCAAGGTCGGAGCAATCCGAGCCCAGAGGGCGCCAGCTTTCGAAGATCGACGCTGCATCCTCGATCTCGAGCGCATCGATACTGACCAGGGCGCCTGCCGGATCGGTCGTGTAGTCGATGCCCACAAAGTGCAGGCCATTGCGGCAGGGCGGTTGCAGGATGCTGTCACACATACAGGACTCGTAAACCTTTGACGCGGTTTTTGACCGCCGTTGCCTTGAAAATTCGCATAACCGGATCACCACGGCAACGTCGCTGTGCGAAAACCTGATTGCGCTTGTGATTTTCGTTAAGAACTCATCAAGATCACCCGAGACAGGAGAGACATATGGAAGCCCAGCTTGCCTTTCGGGAATCGACGACTCGAATGGGCGAATACAGGGTCACCATGGCCGCCGGCTTCGTCAGCGCGGCCCCGGACCAGTTGAAAGGCGAGCATATCTCCGAGTTCGCCATCATGCCGGCCTGGACGGATAGTGGCTTGATCAAGGGCTTGGGAACGCTGAGCCTCAGCCTTCTGCCCTGCCCCGGCTCCCGGGAGCCGGACATCGGCTACGACTTCGCGGCCGATGGCATGGGATCGTTCGTCACCCAGAATATCTGGCGGACGCCAGCGGCGGGGAGCACCATGGAGCTGTTCTGCCGCGAGACGCGCATGAAGCCAAGATGGAGAAATCGTCTTTGCCGTCGAGGGGCTGGTCTGCGTTGCTGGGGAAACGGGACTGGACGCAGACGCCATCTGGGTGTTCCGCCGCCAGCATGGCTCACCGGGCCTGGTCGGGGCCGGAAGGCTTGGTGCAGAGGTGAATCCAGACTGGCAGATCCCGCCCATGGTGGAGGCCACGCGCGGCCAGCAGCTGTCCCAGTTCTTCAGCATGCCCTTCTGGGGCTGGGGTCCCGAGCCCGTCGGCTTACCGGCCACCATGCATCTGCGCATTTGCGACCTGCTGGATGAATGGCATCGGCTTGACGAATCCGGACGCGAAGCCAGGCCGGAGCTTGCTGAAGTGATGCGTGTGAACGGCCTCGATGCCGTCGCTCGCGACGCCAGCTTTCGCAAGGCCATGGACTACATCCGGACCAATTATCCGGGGTATCTCGAGAACCGCTCGTGCTCGCAACCGCGCACCGCAGCTCAGGAGCAGCTTGCCGGCTCGATCATGCGGCAAGCTTTGTCGGCTGTGATCGACGCCGACGATCCCTGCCCCTGAGCCTTTTGGATTTTCATCGATGCCTCCTACCGTTCCGGCGAAGGAGAATTATCGATGACAAGGCTGATTTCGCGCGAGATGCTCGGCTGGTTCGTCGTCCAGTGCCACGACAATGGCGGCGCCACGGCCGACCGCTATACCATCGGCATGCGAGATGGCGATCACCTATGCCTGAGTGAAGATCCCTCCTCCCCCCACGGCATTTCCCAGTGGGGACAGGGTGAGGTCGACGGCAATGTGCAGTTCTCCTCTCTGCCGCCCGAGATCCGCAACCATGTCCATGCCCGTATCGAGGAGGCTTATGGCGACTTCATCCAGGACAGCATGGATGATGGGCGCAGCTATCACGACGTGATGGAAGAGGTGCTCCGCTATGCCCGCGACGGGCGGGAACTGGAGCTTCCGGAAGACTTCGGCGAACTGGTCGCCCGCAATGCTCCCATGGTCGATCGGCATGTGCTGGAAGCTGCCGGGCAGCTTCCCCTGTCGATGATCGAGCCCTCGTTCGAATGGCGCCCCTAGAAGCCGGGCCCGCCGTCGACCGCGACCCGCGGCCGTGCAACCTCCAGGTCGTGCGGTCGCCACTTGGCGCTGCCCTCCAGGGTGGCGTCCAGCCTGCTTTCGGCCGCGACGCAGTAATCCGGATGACGCTCTATGCCGGTGAAGAACCGGCCATGCGCGAGTGCAGCCACTCCTGCGGACGCAACGCCGCAGAAGGGGTCCAGCACCAGGTCCCCCGGGCGACTGAGGCCGAGCACCGCCCGCTCGGCAATGGCGACCGTGAACTGGCAGGGATGGTCAAGCTTCTCGGGGTGGTTGTGCTTGACGTTGGGGATGTCCCAGATGCCGGTCTCCATCGCCTGCCTGACCACGGGGCTGATGTCCGCGTCGGCCGGAGGCTCCTGCCCTGCCGGCAGGATGAAACGCGGGTCGTGGAAGTAGCCGTCGCCATGGGAGAACCACAGGACGGTTTCATGACGCCCGGAGAAGCGGTGCTTGGCATGCAGGCCATGGCCGAAGTGCCACATGAACCGGTTGCGCAGCTTGAAGCCGGCCTCCTGCATCACCGGAATGAACAGGTAGTCCAGCGGCAGGACCTCTCCGCGATCCACGTAGTTGCCGACCTGCCAGACCAGGTTGCCACCCGGACGGATGGTTCGGGACAGCAGCTGCACCACCTCGGCCTGCCAGTCCATGTAAACGGCGAGCGGAGCCCTGGCTTCATAGGCCTTGCCGATATTGTATGGCGGGCTGGAGATGACGAGATCTGCCGCGAAACCGGAGCCGGAGAGGTCCTCGAGCGCCTCGATGGTATCCCGGCAGTGGATGTGGTAAGCTGGCTTGGGCAAGGCGCACGTTCCGACATTCTAGGTTTTTCGCAATTAACCTCAGATGTGGATTTCGCGCCAGACAGGGCTTGCGATTTTATCGCGCCCCAGTTTTGTCTCATCTATGGCAGCAGTTTGGTATTTATGACAGGTGCGCGGTCCGAAACGATTGCGTAAACGGGTCAGGAGCGGGGAACCTGCAACCTACCAGAACGGGTGGAAGCAGGGTTTGGTTCCCGGTCCGGAAGACCAGAATGTGCTTCCGTAGGGGTATTAGGAGTTCGACTTTACAATGAACACGGTCATCAATTTTCAATCGTCCAACCCGTTCGAAGTGGCTGCAGGGCGTAGCCATGGCGTCATGGACGGCCGCCGTCTACTCGCTGTCATCAAGGGCAGCAGCCCGGTTGGCGATGAGCGCTTCTGCATGATGGCCGTGCTGGGCAACAGCTCCCAGGCACAGCGGATCGAAATGGCGCTGCGTGCCGGGCTCAGCTGGGCCAAGTTCGCCGAGCGCTTCGAAGCCCTGACCGGCATTAGCCGCAAGCGGGCGCATTATGCCACCACGCTGTATCCGTCTCTGAACGAGGTGGTGGAGCCGCTCCTCGATGAGCGCTGCATTGCCTGATACCCGCACCCGCTTCGCGGTCCTGCTGACGGCGGTCACACTGTGCTGCGCCGCTACGGCCTATGCGGAGGAGGAAGGCAATTTCCGCCAGGAAGCGGACCGGATCTGGCAGGCTGCCTCGCCTGCCTGCGCCAACCACAAGGCGATCCTGCCCGCGGATGAATTCAGCGGATCCATGCTGCGGTGCCAGGCGGGAAGCGCCAGCCTGGTTGTGATCGCGGCGCGTCCGCCGGAGCCGGAGAACCTCCACACCATTCGGGTGGAATGGAACGACGTCTACAACCGTGGAGCCGGCAAGGCGCGGCTGCATGCCGACCGAGGAGAGGCCCTGTTCCTCGCCAGGGTCGCGACCCTCCGCTACGTGCCGGAGATCAGCGACGAAGTCGTCGCCGCCTTTGCGGAAAACGAACCGCGCAGCTGGACGGTTGGACCGCTGAGCGTGACCTTCAGCTATTTCCGCGCCACCATCAGTGACGAGCGGATCCTCACCATCTCGCCCGCTCAGCCGGCGGAGACCGAGCCCGTCGACGAAATCGACCTTATCCTGGGCCTCTCGCCATGATCACCCTGTCCGGCTTCCGCCAGATCATCGAGGTGCTAGAGGACCATCCGGAGCCGCTCAACGGACAGAAGCTGTCGGCGCATATCGCCTGGTCCGAATCCGCCGCGCCGCCGGCCAATGCTGAGGATTTTGCACTGGAGGCAATTTTCGTCATCTGCAATTCCGGCATGCAGCACCGTATTGCCCGCGCGATATTCGAGCGCTGCCGGGCCGCAATCGAGGCTGGCGAGCCGGTATCCACTGCCAGCCGTGAGCTGTTCGGCCTGTCACCGGTCTTCGGACACCACGGCAAGGCGGCTGCAATCGACCGGATCTGGAACGAGCGCGAGCGCCTGCTTGCCGAATACCTCGCTGCAGCCGACAAGGTGGCATTCTGCGGATCCCTGCCGTTCATCGGCGAGATCACCAAATACCACCTGGCCAAGAATTTCGGCGCCGACTGCGCCAAGCCGGATGTGCATCTGGTCAGGCTCGCTTCCCTGGAAGCTACCGACCCTCACAGTCTCTGCGCACGCCTGTCCGCTGAGAGCGGCCTGCGTGTGCGCACTGTCGACCTGGTGCTGTGGATGGCCTGCGCCAAGGGCGTGCTAAACGGCCATACGGGAGAGATCACATGCCAGTACGCGTAACCCGGATCCTGTGCCCGGCATGCAACGGGGCCGGCACGATGGGTGGCACGCGTACTCGCTTTGCCTGTGGCTGGTGCCGCGGCTCGAAAAGACTTCCGGCCGCCGATGCGGTTCGCTATGCGCGCTCGCTTCGGGCGCTTGGGACAGGTGGGTACCTGGCCGGGGATCATGAGCTTGAGCATGCCCGCCGGATGGAGGCCAGGGCGGACAGGATCTTGGGATTACTGCAGCCGCTATAGGCCTGCCTGCTTCCACATATCGGCGGCCTGCTGCCCGAGCTGGACATAGTCGGTGGAAGTGCGCGGATCCGCGAGGGCGCTGCCGGCAACCACCAGCATGGCGTTGAGATCTCCATCGCCCAGCGAGCAGCGGCCGAGGGGCTGGCCCGCGGGGCCTGCGTGTACGATGCACTCGATGCGGGCGCCGGCAATGCGCTCGTTCACCGCCCGAGCGGCCGGGTCGTTGCAGAAGACCGATTTCGCATCGCCGGCGCAATTGCGTTCCGCCCGGGGCAGCAGGGCACCGAGGAGGCCGATCCGGTGACCGGCGAGCTCCAGCAGCCCGTCTGCACCGAGCCGGGCTTCGCCCTGCAGGATCTGGCCGGGAAGCGGGGCCGGCACGGGAGTTGGGGGAGCGACATCATGCGGCGCCGGCAGGGCCAGCACAGCGGCGGCGATGACGGCGGGCAGGGTTAGGGCGAGAAGCTTCACGCCTAAGCCCCCATGATCCGCGACAGGCAATCAAGCCCGGCGGCCCGCACGATGCCTTCGGCAATCTTCGCCCGCGTGCGACGGCGGCAGCCCTGGCCGTTCTCGAAGTTGTTCACGGTGTTGGCATGGACGCCGGCCGCCTGCGCAAGCTCCTTCATGGTGAGCCGGGCCGTGGCACGTGCGAGGGTGCAGTGCTCGGCGGTCAGGTTATCGACTATCTCGTCCGGCACGATGGAAGTGTCCGACAATCCCGCCCCTCTCCATCCACGACATTCTCAGGCGCTTACAAATTTGCTTTTCGCAAAATCCGTCGGGCCCGGCTATGCTAGGTCACGGTCAAGATGTGGAAAACGAAATGCAATTGAGGTTCACGCTGCTTTCCATTGCCCTGGCTGGCGCGGTCGTGCCGGCAGTCGCACAGGATGCGATTGCGCCTTCACGTCCGGTAATCGCGCCTGTCCCCTATGAGGGGGAGGGCTTCTTCCCTGACGGACTTTTCCCCTATCGGCTTCGTTGGGATGGCGCCAATGGCGAGGCCCAGGCCGTCGCCAGTGCAGCATTCCCGCGCCAGGCGGTGGAAGCGGCGACGCTCGATCTTGACCTCGACGGCACCGGCGAAATCCTGGTGCGCCTGTCGGAGCAGTGCACCCCCGACACGATGGAGGAAGAACTGCCGCAATGCGCCCACGTGCTGCTGCGCTGGAACGGAGCGGACTGGACGCAGGCATTCGCTCGCTTTGCTTCCCGCGTGCACGAGGTGCGCGATGCTCAGGGCCGGCCGGGTATCAGCTTCGACGGCACCGCTTTCGGCATCAGCTCCGGACGGGTCGAGCTGATGTCGCCCTCTCTTGTCAGCTGGGGCAACCCTTCCAGTGCCGAGAGCCTGCAGGAGGTGCGCGAACTGCTTGGCGCGCCTGCTTCCACTCCGGTCGCCGACATCTATGTCGGCCGCATTCGGGCTGAAGGCTATGAGCCGGCAACGCTGCTCGTCAGGGCGGTTCAGCCGGTGTTCCACTGGCGCCTCGTCGATGGCGAGAATCAGGCCGTCTCGAGCGGCACCAGTGAAGCGATGCCGGACGTGGTTCCCGCTGAAGGCGGGGTGGAGCTGGTGACCGTTCGCAACGGACAGTTCGCCGCCGCGCGGGTGACGCTGCCGACCGACGTGACCGCCGTATTCAGCCTCGTCGACGGTCTGTCAGACCTATAGGAGCACTTCAGTTGATCCGACCGCATTCCGCCATTCTGGCGCTGTTCATGGCGGCAACGCCAACGTTCTGCCTTGCCGGCATGGTGCCGATCGGCTTCGAGCCGCTCACCAAAAGTGCCCCCAGCGATCCCCAGGACGTCTGGAGCGACGCCGAAATCGCAGAAAGCGAGAGCTACACCCGACAGTGGATCGTCTCCGCCGAAGCGGCAGGAGTTGCAGGCTCATCCTTCATCGTCTCGATCCTGTTTGGAGACCTCTGCACCCTGCAGACCTGCCCGATGCGCCTCGTCCATAGGCAGGCTGACGGTAGTCAGGAGCGACTGATCCCCGCCAAGGATGGCGAGTTCGAATATGAGCAGGTCTGCCAGTCGCTCGAGGACTTTGCGATCGACATCGAAGCACGCATTCTCGCCGCCTGTGGCGACCAGTTCCAGTTCTGAGGTCACCATGCGAATTGCAAAACACTTCCGTCTCCTGTTCGCCAGCCTGGCACTGGCTCCGGCCATCGTTCTCGCCGGCGTGGGGCCGAACGACCTGGTCGGGGCCGGCATGCCGCCGGGCCTTGCCGGGTTCGCGGCCAATGTGTCGTCCTCGGAAGGCAACTGGGACACCTTCAACCAGTACAATTGCGTCGGAGCCTTTCAGTTCTGTCCTGGAACGCTCGAGCGCTACTATAGCGGCGGGCGCAGCCAGTTCGCCAATGACCCCAAGGGTCAGGTCAATGCCTGGCTTCGCTACCAGGCCGACGAGTGGAGCAAGGCCAAGTCGAACGGCTACACCGACCTGATCGGCAAGGAGATCTGCTACAAGGGCAAGTGCGCCACCGTAACTGCCAGCTCGATCCTGAAAGCCTGCCAGTTCGGCTGCGGAACGGGTGGCAAGCTTGGGCACGTCGCCTCCGGCGGCGGCTGCGACGACCGTCAGGCCAAGGACGGCAATCTCTACTCGGTGTGCAACTACCTGATCTCCGGAGCTGGCCATGATGTGTCCGACATCACCGGCATGACCGAGGAACAGCTTGCCGAGCTGAAGGCCTATGACGATCCCAATTCGCCCGACGATGGCAGCGGTTCCGGCGAAGGGTCGGACGTGCCTGCCGCCTTCCTGATGCCGCTGACCCCGTTCAGCGGTGAACCCGCCTCCCCGCTCATGCCAGGAAAGGTCAAGAGCCTTGGAACCTAAGAAGCCCATCGGATCCCGTGTCGCCGGCTGGGTCGGCCGCAAGTTCAACGGCACCGCCGTCGGTCAGGTGAATGCCATCCTTGTCGACAACGCCAGGCTGAGCCTCAGCCGGGCCAGGCCCAGGCCGCTGGACCAGGTCGACATCGAACAGGGCCTGTCGGGACGCTATGAAGACGGCGGTCGACGCCGGTTCCGGGAAGCTGCCGCCCAGCAGGGTTGGGACGAAACCGATCTTCAGCAGCGGGAGCGCCAGTGGCGTCAGCAGGCGCGTGTCTTTCTCGTCGCGGGCCTTGGCCTGATCGCCATCCCCGTCGCCTGGTGCCTGCTCCAGCCGGGACTGTTCGCGCTGGCCATGCTGGTGCCGGGGCTGACCGTTCCCGCGGCGCTGCTCGCCGTCAGCATCAAGGCCGACTTTGCCGCCTGGCAGATCCGCGAGCGGCGGTTCGGGGGGCTTCGGGATTACTTCCAGACACGCACCGGGAGCAAGTGAGGTTGTCGGCTGGAACCAGCCGAATTTTGTTGAATTTCGCAAAAAGCGGGCCACATTGGACTCGTACCTGTCGAAGCGGCCCCATGACTACCCTCCTTCCTGACGACGTCGGCTATATCCTGCACCATTTCCGCTCGCCCAATTTCGGCGGCAACGGCTTCCTGACCCTGGTGTCCGGCTCGTTGGGCATGGTGATGACCGAGCGTGTCCATGCCGTCAGCATGTCCGAGATCCCGCGAATGGTGGTCCGCGATGCTTTCATCCTCCTGGGTGGTCGCCTGGTTGGCATCATCCAGGGAATGAGCGAGGCCGGAGAGGACCTGCCCGATGACCTGCTGCGCAGTTGCGCAAGCATCAGCGAAAGGCTCGACGAAACCGAGCAGAATGTCGGCCTGACCGACCCGTCACGGTCCGCCTGGCGGCGCGTCGCCGACAAGGCCCGCCAGCAGGCTGCCCGCGGCGTGTGGAGCCTGGCCCAAGTTCAGGCCATGCAGCAGGGTGTGCTGGCTGCCCATCGTGCAATAATGGAAATCCTCACGGGTCTCGAAGGACACCTTCGCCGCATGGATGTGCCACAGGATCAGGCCCGTCAGGTCGCCGAAGCCGCCCTGGCGGTGCTGGCCTATGGCGAGCAGGCTCCCGATATTGCCAATTTTCCCCGTCACCGTCGGCCGGGATCGCCTTCTGCGAGAACCAACATGGCGGGAGCGGTCGCCTTCGCCACCGGCTTCGAATCGCATCCGGCCCGGACATCGCTTCCGGTGCTCATGCGGAACGCGGCTACCCGTTTTCGCCGCATCACGGCGAAGGCCATGGCGGCGGAAGACCCCGCTTTTCTCGACACTGCCGAGGGCAGGCGGGCCAGCGGATCTCCGGCAGCAGAACTGGACAAATCAGCGGCCCAATACTAGACATGACCGAGGCTCCAGAGGCTTCAGAAGTACAACCTGTCACAAATCCCTACCCCCGCCGCAACGCGCGGAGGGGAGCGGGAAGAAACAAAAGTAAACCAAGTCAATATTCTAGGGTCGTCATCTCCATAGTTGTGTGCGAATAACAGAAAGCCACAGGTGTCAGATGATCATCTTCAGAGCAGCGAATCTTGCAATCCGCCTCTGTAAGGGAGCCAGGGAAAAGCAAAATGCCTAAGGCCATCCAAAACGTGCTTGAGACCGCACCTGTCAGCCAGGACAACACGTCCAGGGGATCGAAGTCCGGCGCCGACAGGGCACGCAAGTCCAACAAGGTCGAGTTCGTGATCGAGACGATCACCCCGGACATGGCGCGTGACTATCTCGGCAACAAGGTCGAGGGACGCGAAGCGGACCGCAACGCCGTCACCGCCTATGCAGAGGCAATGCGCGCCGGCGCCTGGATGGTGAACGGCATGCCGATCATCTTCGGCCCGACGGGCAAGCTCCTCGATGGGGTGACGCGCCTCGAGGCGTGCATAGCCGCCGATACGCCCTTCACCACGCTGGTGGCTCGCAATGTGCGCGAAGACACGCTGCACACGATCGACCAGCATCGCCGTCGCTCCTACCAGGGCGTGCTCGAAGCCCGTGGCGAACGCAATGCCGGCGCGCTGATCCGCACCATGGGCAAGCTGATCCGCATCGAGAATGGCGTTCTCGGGCTTGAGAACCTGCAGATTTCCTGGACGCGTTACGATCGCGTTCTGGACGCCAATCCGCTGCTGCGCGAGGCGGTAGAGCTGTCGCTGTCGACGCGCGCGGCACGCCTGCACTCAACGGCTCGTCATGCCCTCGTCTTCATGGCTCTGGCCGCGAACAAAAGGCCGGCCCTGCGCCAGTTCCTGGCTGCTATCTCGGATCCCGACGTGCATCCGATGGACAATCCCGGCCGCGTGCTGGCGATGCAGATCGACGTGTTCAAGGATTCCAACGACACCACCATGGACATCGACCGGGCGCTTGCCCTCGGCATCCTGGCGTTTGAAGCCCTGCGCGAAGGCAAGAAGGTCACCAAGCCCTTCAAGTGGAAGCCGGATTTCGGCAAGGCCAAGCTGACCCCCACCGGCGTGCCGGTGTCGCGCCGCGAGGCCCGCGAGAAGGCTCCGCCGAATATGGGCCTGCCGAAGATGGAGGGCTATCCCGGCCTCGAGGACGGCAAGTTCGACCCCAAGGGCAGTGACGAGATTACCGGCCCGCTGGCCGAAACCCTGCGCTCCAGTGCGGGAACCGCGGACGGTGTGACCATCGAGTTCGTGACGGTCACCCCCGAGCTCGCCCAGGAGTGGCTGCAGAACCACAATCGCAACAACCGCAAGATCCAGAAGAGCCACGTCAAGAGCATCATGCGTGACATCCTGGGTGGGAACTGGATGTTCAACGCCCAGCCGATCTGTTTCGGCAAGGATGGCCGGCTGCTCAACGGCCAGCACCGCCTGAGTGCCTGCGTCGAGGCGGAAGCGCCGATCGATGTCGTGGTGGTGCGCGGGATCAGCGATGCCGCCTTTGCCACCTACGACATCCAGGCCAAGCGCAGCGTCGTCAGCGTCGGTCAGGACAAGGTAGATCCGCGCGTCGTGGCGGCTGCTGCCAAGATCCAGTGGCGCGTCGACAACGGCATTGGCCCGGCTGCCACGGCGATCAAGCCGACCTCGAGCGAGCTGCACAAGACGCTTGAGGATCATCCCAAGCTCGCCGATGGCTTCAGCCAGGCCCGCCGCATGATGTCGATCGGTTCGGCCGCGGTGATGACCTTCCTCATCTACCACACCCGCCATGAGCGCCCGGACATCGCCGGGGACTTCCTGCAGTCCCTCGAAACCGGTGAGAACCTGGTGGCAGCCAACCCGCTGCTGCGCGTGCGCAATGCCCTGCTGTCGCAGCGCGGCGACGACAAGCGCAAGGACCGGCTGCAGACGCTGCTGGAGGCCTGGAACAACTACAAGGAATATCGCGACCAGCAGGGCTCCCTGCTCGTTTAGGCAGCCCGCAGACGAAACGAAAAGGCCCGGATTTCTCCGGGCCTTTCTTTTTGCGATGTCGTACCGGTCAGGGGAGCGGCGCCGGGCTCGGCTCGTTGATAGCTCCGCTGAACACGTCCGGCTGGGCCATGCCGAAATGGGTGCGGGCGCCGCTCTGGGTCTCCCACACAAAGAACGGGACGCCTCCGATCCCGGAGTCCTTCATCAGCTGCAGGTTGCGGTCCATGCCGTCCACCAGCTCGCCCGGGATCTGGCTGAGATCCTCGAGCGGCGGCAGGCTGGACTCGCCATAGGCGCGTTCGATCTCGTGCTTCCAGAATGCGACCGGAGCGGGCATTTCCGGATCCTGCGATGTCAGGATGGAGCCTGCATAGCGGATCGAGCGATCGCCGAGGAATGGCGTCAGCATTACCCGCAGCTTGAGCTCTCCGGATTCCACCTTCTCCTGGAGGTTCAGCATGGCGCGGGCGCAGAAGGGGCAATCCGGATCGATGAAGGCATAGACGGTCGGCGCCGTGTGAAGGCCGACTTCGAACCAGAAGGTGTTGTTGCGAACCTGCTCGAGCAGGTCGGCAGCGGACATGGGCTGGTCGCCGGCCAGCACCGGGGTTACCTCGGCCTGGACGGGAGCGGGAGCAACGGTGACTGGTGCCTGAGACGGTGCCACGGTGACCGGGGAAGAAGCGATCGCCGGCGGCGGTGCGGACACGTCGTCAGTAGCAGAAGCGACGGCCGCCAGGCCGTCGGCCCAGCCGGCAAGTGCCTGCTTGAACTCCTCGGGCGAGCTTGCAGCATCGAGGGCCGCCTGCAATTCGGCCAGCGTCGGAACCTTGTCGGAGGTCGCGGCGGGCGGAGGCGGCAGCGCCGCCGGCGCTTCCGTGGCCGTGCTCATCAGGCTCTGGGCTTCGATGTCAGCCTGGGCCTTGAGCACCTCGCTCAGATTGAGGCTGTTCTGCGCGCCGAGCTGCGGCCCAAGGTCAAGGCCATCGGCTCCGAACGCATAGCCGACGATCGTGGTCTGCCCGTCCGGTGCCACGAAGAACAGGGCATCCTGGCCCGGGATGCGCCAGGCGCTCAGCCCTCCAACCATGCCGACCTGATAGGCCCCCTGGGCGTTGGCAATAACCGGCGGCACGGGGACTACACCGGAATAGGCCTGCGCCAGCGCGGCACCGGACGTAGCGACCAGCAGGGCCGCGGCGAGTTCAAGACGCATCATCAGATCCTTCTTCGACGAGATCGGGAAACAGCACCCCGAACAGGTGCGGATTGGAAAATCGCAGAACGGCGAGCGCCAGTTCGCGGGGTGGGACACCGTAGAGCTCTGCGAGCACGAGCACGGTTTCGCCCGGTGGGTAGCAGGTGCCTTCATAGGCGGAGAGCAGCTTGCCGCTGGACAGTCCGGCGGAGCGTGCCGCTTCGGAAATCGTGAGGCCGGCCTCGGTGCGCAGGCGCCTCAGATAGGCGCCAAAGGCTGCAGTCCTGGCCTTCGCCGCATCCTGCTTGGCCCGGTCGCGTTCCGGACGCCCACGCTTGCGCACGGCGTATTCGGTGTCAGCCTCTTCCACCTGTACGGTGGCAAGGAGCGACTGGGTCAAGGACTGGGCATCAAGGGGCATAGGCTCCGCCCTTTATGCGAAAAACTATTTCCTTACCGAGTAGCCCCTCAAGACGTAGTGAACCAGCGGCGCTTGTGGATTTCCACATTTTCGCAAACCCGCCTGGATGCTTTCCACCGCAACTGACCGTAGCCTGCCGAGCCATGAGCATCCTGAAACGCGAAACCAAGGCCGACGCACGCCGCCCCGGCATCCTGCTCCAGAAGAACAGGCGCCGCACCATGTATGCGTTCCTCCTGTTCCTGCTGAGCGCCACACTAGCCATGGGCCTGTACTTCGCGCGCCTGGGGCCGCCCGGCAGCAGCGGGCTTTGATTTCCGGCTTGCCGCCGCGAACCAGTCCGCCACCTTGCGGCCAAGCTCAGTGTTCGGATTGGGCACCGCGACGGTCATGAACTCGGGATCCCCCTCCCCTTCCCGCTGCAGGCGGATGGCAAGGACTTCCTTCGGCTTGATCTGACGCAGCGTCGCCTCCGGGATCCGGAACTTGGAGATGATCTGGGTCCAGAAGCTGGAATGCAGGCCGAGAAAGACGGTAGCGCCGCAGTTCGACACCAGCTCGGTCGGGAATTTCCGCGGATCCTGCGAAGCGACCCACAAAGCAACCCCGAATTTTCGGCCTTCCTTCGCGATGACATTGAGAATGTCGGTGCCCTCGTCGCTGAAGAACTTGTGGGCCTCGTCGAGAAAAATCACCCGGCGGATCTCCGTGCCCGAGGCGGTCGGGCCCAGCGCCTTGCACTGCTCGAAGATCTCGCGCAGCCGCAGTTTGGTGAACAGCACCTGCTGCTCCGGGGTCAGCGACTTGATCTGGTGGACCCGCACCCTCGCATCGCCGAAAGGCGGCGGGTTCGACAGGAAAATGCCGGCGCTGTTGATCAGCTCGAGCCGGCGCACCACGCCCTGAAGCGTGTCGGCATTGTCGAAATTGGTGATGTCATCGAGCTCGCTGCCGGTCTCCATCGAGCGGATGAAGTCCGAATAGGCCTCCACGGCCTTGTTCTCGAGATCCTCGATCTTGATCTCGAGCTGCTCGCGGTCGCCGACATTGACTGCCTTGCGCCAGGCCTTGTGCTGCTTGTCCAGCTGTTTGCGGGCGCGAACCAGGGCCTCGAAGGCGGCGGTCGAGGTCTTGTCCCCTCCGATCTTCAGCGCCTGGATCTTGCGCCAGGCGAAGTCGAGCAGGTCCCCGAGCGTCGGATAGTAGGCGCGCAGGTCGCCATAGCGGCGGGCGTCCTTGAGCTGCTGCCATTCACGCTCGGTGATGATCTCCCTCGCCCAGGTGTTCGGCTTGTCCTTCTGGATGCCCCGAAGGCGGTAGACCTCGGCCATCAGATTGCGGAGCGCCATCTCCTGGTTGATGCCCAGGGGCGAAACCGACTTGATCAGGCCGACCAGCAATTCGATCTGGCGGAGGGGGCCGCCCTCATGCTTGTCGGTGTCGAGCACCAGCGGATTGAAGCCGTATCCGGTCGCCTGGCTGTATTTGGCCGTCACGGCACCATCGATTCCGTGCAACTCCTCATGGACGTCGAACACGTCGATGGCATAGCCGGAACGGGCCGCCGAGTTCAGAAAGCGCAGCGAGGTGAAGGATTTGCCCGTGCCGGACATGCCGCTGAGCACCATATGGCCGTTGATCAGCTCGGTGGGATCATAGACCACGGCATTGGCCCGGTTCTCGCGCATGGCTCGATAGTCAAGCCCGATGAAACAACGCATCGATGGCTCCTGGCTACATCGAGGCCGCGGCGGGGCCGCGGGAACGCGAGGACGGACCCTTCATCATCTTGTCGATGAATTTCGAGCAGGCGTTCATGTCGGTAAGCACCGGCTCGGGGAGCTTGACGTCCTTCTCCTCGGCAAGCTTGCGGGCGAAGGCGAGCTGCTTGTCGCTGGGCGGGCGCGGGGGAGCGCCCTTCTGCGCCTTGTCGATCCAGGCTGACAGCGCCTTGGCGTCGGTGACGGCTTCTTCGGGGACTTCCTTGCCGGTGCGCTCTGCAAGGCTGCGGGCAAAGGCAAGCTGCTTCTCGCTCGGCGGATAGGTGCCGCCGGCGCCCGCTTCGCGCTTGGGGGCGTGCTGGTCGAGGAAGAGTCGCATGGCCATGCCATCCTTGAGCACGGCTTCGGGGAGCTTGAGGCCCTTCTCCTCCGCCAGTTTCCGGGCGTAGGCCACCGCCTTCTCATTGGGCTTGGCCAGCTTGCCGAAGGAAATGGTGATCTTGCCCGAGCTGACCGCGTCGACCAGCTTGGCGATGCAGCGCCCCGCCTCGTCGGCGATGCCCTTGACCACTTCCTCGGGACGACGCTGGCCGCGCTCAACACCGGTGAACAGCGTTTCCCACTGAGCCGTGCGGCCGGGGTTCACCACCTCCGGCATGGTCGACAGGATGAGCTGGTAGAGCTTCATGCCGGCGTCGGTGGGGGCGATATTCTTGCCCTTCTTGGCGAGCTGTCCCTGCGCCAGCAGGCCCTTGACGATGGACGCCCTGGTGGCCGGCGTGCCAATCCCCTTGGCTTCCTTCAGCTTCGCCTTGAGCTCCGGATTGGTCACGAAGCGCCAGGCGTCCTGCATCGCCTTGATCAGGGAACCTTCATTGTAGCGCGCAGGTGGCTTGGTCTCCTTGGATTCGATGCGCGGCTCGGAAAGGGTGGCTTCTTCCCGGTCCTTCACGGCCGGCAGATCCGCCGGATCATCGGAAGAGCGCCCGATGATGGCGCGCCATCCATGCTCGATCGCAACATTGCCCACGGCGGAGAAGCGCCACTCGGCGTTGAGCGCCGGCACATTCATGGAAATGACGGTCTGCAGATAGCGGTAGTCCGGCGCAAGCGCGGCGAGATAGGAGCGCGACACGAGATCGAAGAGGCGGGCTTCGTCGGCCGACAGGCGCGGCACGATCGAAGCAAACTCGTGCGCCATGCGTGCATTGGGGATGATGGCATGGTGGGACATGCCTTCGAGCGCCTTGTCGGAGAAGTGTCCCTTCGTCCCTTTTCGCACTTCCGGCTTTGCCAGCATTCCGGCATGGGGTGCAAAGCTCGGCAGCCGGACCAGACCCTTGACCAGGGACGGCACGTCACCGATCGCAACTTCCGGAATATAGCGGGCTTCGCCGCGCGGATAGGTGAGGATCTGGCGCTCGGAATAGAGCTGCTGGGCAATGGCAAGCGTGTGGTCACCGCTCCAGCCGAAGCGGGATGCGCAGGCGGCCTGAAGAGCCGTCAGGTCGTAGAGCTTGCCGGGGGACTGACGCTTCTCTTTCTTGGTGACGCTCAGGCGGCCGCGGTGACCGTCGGCAGCCTTGGCCACGGCTTCAGCCATGCGGCGATCCATGATCCGGCCGGCCATGGTGTCCACGCCGGCATCGGTCAGGGATTCGTCGTCGCTGCCTTCGTCGGCAGCCACTTCGCTCTCCTGTTCCTCGGCAGCAATGAGCTTGCTTGGCATGCTGTTGCAGGTGAGGGCGATCGCGCCCGCCGAGGTGCTGGCCCTGGCGACGATCTCGAAATAGTTCTGCGGCTTGAAGTTGATGATCTCGAGCTCGCGCTGACACACGATAGCCAGCACCGGCGTCTTCACCCGGCCGATGCCGATGGCGCCCTTGGCGCCGGGCGCCTGCAGCGTCACCGTGGCGGCTCGGGTCAGGCTGAGATTGGCGATCTGGTCGGCCTGTTCGCGCGCCACGCCGGACAGATAGAGCCCACGATAGGCATCATTGGGCTGCAGTTTGGCGAAGGCATCCTGCAGGCTCTTGGGATCCTCCGCATTGAACATGGCGCGGAAGACCTTGCCCTTGAAGCCGAGCCACTCGACGATCTCCTGGCCGATGAGCTGGCCCTCGCGGTCGCAGTCGGTGGCAATGATGATGGTGTCGACGCCCTTTGCGGCATCGCGAATGTCGCGGAGCAGCTTCTGAGCAGACGGATCCTTGGTCGGTGCCTTGCCGTAGAAATGACCGGGGTGCAGCAGGTCGGTCGACCAGCTCTTCCATGCTTCATTGACCTCGTCAGGTTCCTTCAGGCGCAGCAGATGGCCGCGCGCAGGAAGAATCCGCCCATAGCGGGATCCCAGGGCTTGCCTGAGATTATTGGCCTGAGAGGCTTTTTCACAGATTACCAGACTGGCCAAGGCGCGGTCCCTTTGAATTTTCATGTCACCGCCAGAATATGGACGCGACCGGAAAAAACCAAACCGCCAGCCAAGGTGGAGCGGGCTTTCCACACAATCGTTCCATCAGGTTCACGAGTGTCGCGATGTCTGTGCAGATTGAATATGGCCGCCTCTGGTTCAGCCCCTGGCTCGTCACGGGCAGCGTCGACGCCATGCTCGACACCCTCTTCGCGAGCGGACTCAGCTTCGGTGGCGATCCCGAAATCACCATGCCGACCGGCCGCTGGATCGAGGTTTCGGCCATCGGTCGCGACGTCAGTGGCCTGCTGCTCGACCGCGAGGGCCTGATTGCGGATCCCGATGCAATCATCGAGGTGATGGACCCGCTGCTCCAGCAGAATGTCCCGCTCACCCTGCGCGGGATCCAGTATGAAGCGGCCAGCATCGTGAACTCCACCATGATCCTCAATCGGGTCGGCGGCGTTCTGTCCTGCTCCATCGAGCGGGTGCGTACGCATCTTGCCACCGGCAGCCGCCAGGTTCTGCTCAATTGCAGCGCCGAGACCGGCCGCCACGCCAACGTCGTGCCGCTTCGCGCCGTGGTGCGCTAGCCGGCATGGAGATCTCCCCCTTCGATCGCGACGCCACTGCCTGGCTGTCGCTGCTGCCGCCGGCGCCGCACAGTTCGGACCCGGCCCTGATCCGCAGCTGGCTGGAAGGCAAGTGCTGGCATAAGGGTGCCTTCGGGATCGAGACCGACTGGCACCCCGATCCGCAGGAGCTGCTGATGATCCGTGCCGAGATCGAGCAGGATCGCGCTGCGGCCCCCGCCGGAACTGCGGGCTACGACTTTGCCGTCTACGCCGAAGGCGCTGATGCGCTTGCAGACGAAGCTTTCGCCTGGCTGGAAAGCGCCTGCAACGAGGCCGGCATCGTCCTGGATCCACCGACGGCCGATCCGGAACTGGTGCAGCGGTATCAGGTGCTGCATCAGGATCCCTGGAAGTTCGAAATCGAGAGCAAGCGCCGCTCCGACGCCGAAAAAGAAGCCATTCGAGATGCCTACTACCGCGCATTCCCCGCAACGAAAGAAGAAATGGATCTCTCCAGGGCATTGACCAAGGCGATCCGGGACGTGAACCAGAGCTTCGACGTCAACGACCCCGATCACCATCTGACGGACCTGGCCAGGACCGTCCTTGGTCTCGAAAGGCACGGACCGGCGGCGGTTGGAAAGGCAAGCGGCCTTGAGCTTTTGCTCAGGGCTTCGGCCGGAGCCGGGCTGGTGCGCACCGGGCTGGTTGCATCTCCCGAACTTGAACTCGCCATCCGTCAGGCAGTCGCCCTTGCGGATCTCTACACGGCCGATCTGCGCGAAGAACTCGGTGAAGAGCCCTCCAGCATCGTCGACTATCGCGGCATGCTGTCCCCCGAGCACCGCATCGCGGTCGAGGACATGCTGGTCCGCGCCTCGATCATCGCCCTCGACTGGAAGGCAGGTCTGCCCATCCAAGCGCTGAAGGAAGCCATGATCGAGATGCGCCTGGCTCAGGCATGGCGCCTTTCCGACCAGCCGGTGCCCCGCGGCTTCACGGCTGCCTTCATTGCCAATCCCAATCTGGCGCTCGCCGACCTGCTCGAGGAAGTTGGCGGTTCTGCGAAAAACCAGCCTTCATTTGCCGCATAAGGCTTTGGATTTTCATGCGGTCCGGAGAAACTGCAGTTGAAGGCGCCAACGCCGCGCCGTGACGGAAAAGAGGCCCATAATGAACGCCACCGCGATCACCACCAACAATTCCGGCGTGCGCAATGTCCCTCCGGGCGCCCGACTGCCGGACGCAGTCAATGACCTGGCCGACTTCATCGTGCTGGGCACCGATGGCGGCCGCTTCAAGGTCAAGGGTCGGGACGAGCCTGTCGAATCGGTGTGGAAGGTGATCAGCGGCGCCGACATCGCCCGCCTGCCCCAGGAAGCGCTGCGCAACATGACCTTCGGTGGCGGCAATCATTTCGCCGTGGACGGCCAGGGAATCCTGCATCTCTACGTGCAGGTGAGCAGCCCGGACTTCGACGACCTGATGAAGGCCATCGAAAACACTGGTGTCGGCATTCTTGGCGACCGCGTCAGCTTCGAGCGTACCATGCGCCAGGATGAGACCCTGGTCGAGCGTGTGCCGGATCTCTATTCCAGCATGCGCCGTGTTCCCCGCGATGACGGCTTCAAGCTGCTCGACCGGATCCGGGCCCACATGCTGCGTCCGCAGCAGCCGAGCTCGGAAGGTCCGACCCTGTGAAGCCCCGGGACTTCACCGAAGAAATGCTGAGCTATGCCGCAACCCTGCGGCTGGTGGATGCACTTGCCGGCGCCCCAGTGGCGCCGGAACTCTCCGGTGGGCCCGTTCACCCGGCGGCGTCGGCCGTGCAGCCGATCCCGCCCGGCCTTCCCCATGAAGGCTTCCTGGTCTCGTCGCACGACGTCACGGTGGTTGATGGCGATACGCTGCTGGTGACGCTTCCCGATGGAATGCAGGTCAATGACAGCAGCCGGGTGCGGGTCCGCCTGCGCGCCTCGGAAGCTCCCGAACTGCCCATGAGCGGCCCTGCCGACGAGATTCTTTCCGGCGCGGGAATCTCGCGCACGGGCAGCCACCCCGGACTGCTTGCCCGGGCCATGCTGAGCAATTTGGTGCGCCATCGCGAGCTGCTGATCGTGCCCACCGGCTTGGACCGGTATGACCGGGTTCTCGCCGACACCTATGCGGGGCCGCAGCACGGCTCCTTTTCGCCCGACAGCTGCGTCTCGCTGGACTGGGAGCTGATGCGTCTCGGCGCGGTGGCTCAGCGCGCCGGCGAACCGATGCCGAACACCCGCCCAGCCCTCGCCGAGGATCCTGCACCATGTCCCGACTTGTTCTGATTTCCGGCCCCGGTCGCAGCGGCAAGAACACCGCCGGCAAGGCGATCGCCGAGTTCTACGGCGCGGATCACTTCGCCATTTCCGATCGGCTCAAGGTCGAAACCCACAGTCATTTCGGCCTCCCCGGTCACCTGGCTGTCGACCATTTCGAGGACTGCAAGGATGAGCCCAATGCCGCTTTCGACGGCATGACGCCGCGCCAGGCATACATCCATGTGTCGGAAGAGATCATCAAGCCGCGGCTGGGAGAGGACTATCTCGGCCGCTGCGCCCTCGAGCGCCTTGCCGATCCGCGCTTCTCCCTGAAGGTGGTTTCCGGAGTCGGTTTCCTCGACGAAGTGCTTCCGCTGGTGGAAGCCGTGGGAGCCGATCGCTGCATGCACCTGCGCATCATGCCCGCGCGCGGTATGGGCGTCGACATCAAGGACAGCCGGCAGGTTCTCGACCTGACGCCGCACGGCATTGCCACGGTTCAGCTGGTGAACACCTTCGACGCCTCGTTCCACGACCTCGCTATCGACACGGTGGGCCTGTTCGCCATGACGCCAGCCGCCAATCGCGTCACCCCCGAATTCGACATAGCCCTGGCCTGATATTCGCGAAAAACGGAAAAACCATGCCCAAGTTTGATCTGCCCTATCAGGCGCCGGAGACCGAAGGCCCATACTCGGTATCCCTGCGCTTCACCAATGCCGGCTCCGACAAGGTCTATATGCTCTCGATCGAGCCCAGGGACGGCGCCTATGTGGTGAACTACGCCAATGGCCGCTTTGGCAGCACGCTCAAGAGCGACACCAAGACCAAGCAGCCCGTCTCCTACGAGCAGGCCCGCAAGGTGTGCAACAAGGTGCTCGCCGAGAAGGTGGGGTCCGGCTACCTGCCGACCGCCGGCAGCCATCTCGGCAACGGCATGGTGGCCGAGGCCATCGCCACGGCGGAGCGCAAGGACGCCGGCGTGGTGCCGCAGCTGCTCAATCCGATCGGCTTCGAGGATCTCGATCACTTCCTGAGCGACGACGCCTATGTCGCCGAGGAAAAGCATGACGGCGAGCGGCGCATGCTGATCGCGCGCGGCGGAGAAATCACCGGCGCAAACCGCCAGGGCAAGACCGTGCCTGTCAGCGCCGAACTGGTCGCTGCCGCCAGGGCCATCGGCCGGGACGTGGTCCTCGACGGCGAACAGGTCGGCAACTGCCTGCATGTCTGGGACGTGCTGGAACTCGACGGCAACGACCTTCGCGCCCTCCCCCTCGCCGATCGCCGTGCTGCCCGTGACAGCCTCGATGTCGGCTTGGGCGGACTGATCGTCATCACCGAGACGGCCTGTTCCCCCGAGGCGAAGCGCGCCCTGCTCGAGCGTGTCCGCGATCGCGGCGGCGAAGGCGTGGTGTTCAAGCGCGACGATGCCGTCTATGAGCCGGGAAGGCCCAATAGCGGCGGCAACTGGATGAAGCTGAAGTTCTGGCAGAGTCTCAGCGCTGCCGTTGGCGACGTTAACAATCAGCGCAGCGTCGCGCTGAACCTCAAGGGCGAAGCGGGGGACTGGATCCCGGTCGGTAATGTCACCGTGCCCGCCAACCACCCGATCCCGGAGATCGGCGACGTGGTCGAGATCCGCTACCTCTATGCCTATGAAGGCGGCTCGCTGTTCCAGCCGGTCTATCTCGGCAAGCGAAATGACCTCGCCCTGGACGAATGCCGGGCTTCCCAGCGGGTGTTCAAGGGCGCAGCAGCGCCCGAGACTGCGGTTGACGCCCTCTCGCTCTGAAGTCTCGAGCACGTTCCTCGCACCCGTCCGCGGGTGTGAGGAAATAAGGAAGCCTGTCGCGTTTTTCGCAGGGCTGCAGTAGGCTTTGGCCAAACCGGCTCAAAGGTACCGCCATGTCCTTCGCTCTCCGCGCGCTCGTCATTCTTGCTGCCGCCCTGGCCATGGCCATGCCGGCCATCGCGCAGCAGAACCCCGGGCCGCCGAACTTCACCCAGCAGGACGCGGCCGCGCTCTTTGGCACCGAATTCGGTGATGCCTATTCCTCGGTCTTCCTGAATGAGATCTTCGGGCCGCTTTTCCCCAGCGCCAATGGCGGTGGCGTCCAGGCGACGGTCTTCTCCGCCACGGTCGGCTATTTCAACATCGCCATGCTGGCGATCGGTGGCGTGCTGTTCTTCTACAACATCACTGCCGGCGTGCTGCAGACCGCCCATGAGGGCGAAGTTCTCGGCCGCCGCTGGAGCTCGCTATGGGCGCCGATCCGCGTGATCTTCGCCGTGGGCCTGATGATGCCGGTGCCCAACCTGGGCGGCTACAACACCATTCAGGCGGCCATTGCCTATGTGGTTCGCGGATCCACCATGATGGCCTCGACCATCTGGGGTGAAGCAGCCACTCTGATCGTCGACGGCAAGCTGCCCGTTGCTGGCGGGATCGCCGTCTTCCCGCCAGATATGGTCAAGGATGCCTGGAACATGGCGTCGTGCATGGCCCTGGCCAACCACCAGATCACCGCTGCCGGCGGCGCAGACCTGGTGTCGCTGAAGCCGCAGCAGGACGGCATGCAGACCGTCTTGATGACGGCGATCGGTACCGGCAAGTCGATGGGCATCTGTGGCGCCCTGCGCACCCCGCAGGTGCCCGAATATATCAGCAAGCTCGAGGATTCGGAGCGGCAGCGCGTCGCCAAGCTCTTTGCCGATGCCCATGCCGGCGCCCTGTCGAGCCTTGTTGCCGCCATGCAGGAGCCGGCCCAGGCCGTGCTGACGTCCTCGCTGGCGCGCGACGGCAATTGGCCGGATCTTGCCGGACCCATTTCAAAGGCCGTGATCGCCTCGAGCAAGAGCCTGCAGGACGACATCGCCAATATCACCGAGGAGGTGGTGGGGGCCGACGGCAATAGCGGTCGTGCCCGCGAACAGCTCAAGGAGTTCATCACCGGCGGCGAAAACTGCCAGGCGCGCGCCTCGAGCGAAGACAAGTGTTACGCCCAGGGATGGATCGGGGCCGGCTCCTGGTACATGATGACGGCCCGCCTCAACAACGAGCTGATGAGCCTGACCTCGGCGAAGCCGGAGGTGATGATCGCGCCCGGCTATGTGGCGACCGCCACCGGTGTTGCCCTTGACGGCACCATCAACTCGCGCGGCATCTTCAACTGGGCGCATGGAGATAACCTGCCGCTCAATGTCGAGGAAGCCGGCCGCATCAGCGGCGACATGCAGGCTCAGTTCGATAGTGCAATTGTCGGCCTGGCGGCTCTTGGTTTCCCGCTCTCGCCAACCATCGTTGAAGCAGCTCGCCCCGGCGAATCAAACATCATGGACCAGATCTTTTCAGGGATGCTGGACGAGTGGGGGCGCAAGATGGCTGCCGCCGCAGCGGAGAACCTCTCGCCAAGCGCGTTCGCAAACGACCCTATCGTCGGCCTCACTCAGATTGGCAACATGATGATCACGCTCGCTGGCGCCATCACTCTGGTGCTCGCAGGTGCCGCATTGATCCCGTTCGCCTCTGGCGCGGCTGCTACCATTGCGCCGGTCGTGGGACCACTTATTATCGCCTTGGGGACGGGCGGCGCATCTCTGAGCTTCGTCTTGCCGATGTTGCCGTTCCTGTTCTGGAATTTGGCAGTTACCGGGTACTTCCTTCTGGTCGTGGAGGCGGTCATTGCTGCCAACCTGTGGGCTGTCGCTCACCTGAAGATGGATGGTGAGGGCATCGCAGGTGACAGCGCCCGGCAGGGCTACATCCTCGTGCTCTCGCTGCTGATGACCCCGATCCTGATGATCTTCGGCTACCTGGTGGGCATGGCCATCTTCCGGGTCACCACCGGCTTGCTGAACATGGGCTTCTACTACGCCCTCACCGGCCTTAGTGGGAACTTCTTCGTCTGGCTGGTTGGGGTCGCAGTGCTGACCTTCCTGATGGTGATGGCCTATATCGTTCTGATCGAACGCAGCTTCTCTCTGGTCAGCGAATTTCCTGGCCGGGTGTTGGCATGGATCGGCGGGCAGGCCCACGTAGCCACTGGCCAGGAAGATCGGATCCGAATGGCTGCGGTAGGTGCCGCGGCTAGTGCCGGAAGGGGCGTGGGCGTAAGCTCCCAGATGCTGATCAATGGCACTAACCAGTTGGCGGAGCGTCGCCGCCAGAACCCCAGGGGCTCTGCCAAGCCGGGGTCCTAAATGAATGCGGGCCGCCCATCAGGAGCGGCCCGCACAACGCTAAAACGCCCGCGTAAGCGGGCTAGTGCTTCCTAACGGTAGTTGCTGAGCTCGTTTCGGGCCCGTACTTCAGCCCGTACGCATACAAAGCTGAATACCAGCAGAGCATTGTTTACGAGCAGACCGCCGAAGTATTCGGCAGGATTGTAAACCGCCAGCTCCCGAGCGTCGGTGAAGATCATCAGGAGGTCGGCTACCAGCGTGAGGAGAAGAATTACAGCCACTTGAGCCTCCTTGGAAATCGACGGGGAGTCTTCGAACTCCACACTCATACAATGTTATAACATGGAGCCGAGTTCAAGCTCCAATCGTGCGAAAAAGCGGATTGATGCGCCGAAGGTGAAGGGCGAGTTAACGAATGGCCCCTTGTCAGGCACCGTAATCCTGCAGCCGGTTACGAAGGCGAACGTCAGCGCGAAACCACAGCACGCCGCCAAGAAGCAGCAGATTGTTGAGCCCGACGCCGATGAGAGCCTCCATAGGCGCCGTGACGAATAGCTCGCGAAGATTGGCACTGGTCACGGTAAGGATATTCGCCAGCACGGTGACGCCGATCAGGAAGACATGCATTTTTGCACCTGGGAACGGTAGGGTTTTGTTGTTTGACGGCTACCGGCGCGACTCCACCCCCTCTTTGATGGTGCCGATAAAGATCCAGAGCGCGAAGGCCAGAATGATATTGTTGACCACCAGAAACACGACAGCATCGGCGGGGTCGTAGAAGAACACCGCACGCACGCGCTCATTGAACAGCATCATCCAATTGGCCGTCAGAGTGAGTATGATGAACACCGCAGACATGCTTCAATCCCAACGGAAATCGCCCAACGACACCCGAGCACGGACCTCTGCCCGCACGCAGATGAAGCTGAACACCAGCAGGGCATTATTGAACGCGAGAGCGCCGAAATACTCGCCCGGCGCCCAATGAGCCATCTCCCGCACATCGGTGAAGACGAGCAGCAGGTCTGCGATAATGGTCAGCAGCAGGAACACGGCCATTCTGGCTCTCCTCTCGTTCCTGGCACCCTTGCCCAGTCCATGACCAGCCTCAACCCTGGCCTGCAGAAAACCTGAATGAACCCTTTAAGAATACCTCAGAAAAAGCCCCTCCCCCGGCCCCGCCGGGGTGAAGTCAGCCCTTGGCAGAGGGTTTGAGAAAAACCTGATCCCGCCTGTGGCGAAGATAAGGAATAACTATTTCCCTTTCAGATTACCTTCCTGCAGCGCCGACAATCGTCGCTACCGGTTTAAGTCAGCCGTAACGGCTCGATGGGACACTCTTCCGACATGCAGGGAGGGCAGCATGGCAGCGACATTCGGCAAGAGGAATGCGAAACCCGCACCAGGGGTGAGGACTCCGGTCCCGCTCGCTGCGCCTGCCAGGAAGCTTCCGCCCCTTGCCACCTTTGCGCTGGCGTTCACCGGCATAATGATCGGCGGCAGTACCGTGCTTGGACTCGGGATCTCGCTGCTCCTCCCCGACAGCCCGCCGCCGGCCGAGCCAGCAGTTGTTGCAGAAGCCGATCTGCCGTCTCATTGGGTCGTCACGCAGCGACTGGCGCGCCATACCTGCGCCTCCAAGGGATGCGGTGTGGTGGGGGAGTTCTATTTCCGCCAGGGCGTCGACATCCTCGAGGAGCGAAACGGCTACGCCCGCGTCTCGAAGTTCTACGACGCCTCCTGCGAGAACGGGGTGAGCATCTTTGTCGATTCCGGTCCCGCTGCCTGCACCGCCACCAATGGCATCGAGAACGGCATGTTCGCCGAGTGGGTCGAGGCTTCCGCCCTCTCGGCGGAAAGGCCCTCCGATCCCTCTGAGGGAGCAACCGGCTGGGCAGCCGTGGTGGCCGGCTCGGACGACTACAACCTCTATCACCCGATCTTCGCCCAGACCGCCGAGAAGCTGGTCGGCCAGGGTAGCTGCACGGCCGAAGACATTCGCGAGAGCGGCGGCTTCTGGGCATCGGTGAACCTGAGGCCGCGCGCGGCGTATTTCACCTATTGCAGCAGACAGAAATACTATGTCGACGTGAAGACCGGCGAGATCTGGCGGGGTTGATCCGCTGACGGCGCCACTCGCTAGGGATGGCTTAGTGATCGTGCCTGCCGGCGCAGCTCTTCCCGCTCACTGGGAGGCAGCACATCGGCAAAGGGCATTGCATGACGAAGCCGCTCGCCTTCCTCGGTCTGCGCGAGAACGATCGCCCGCATCTGCTCGATGGGCATGTCGAGCAGCTCACGCCAACGACGGCCGTAATAGGGGTCGGTACCAGGTACCGTGTCCCATTTCCGGGTCAGGGCGACAGCCTTGGTCCGGATCCGATCCCCATCGGGTCCAGCCATGCGGCTGAACACTGCCTCGAGATACAAGGTGCGATAGGTCTTCACGGCCGATCCCGTCGTGTTCTCTGGCAGATGCTAGCAGCCTGGGCCGCAGGGCGGCTAGACGATCCGCACTATGGAGCGCGGCTCCACCTCGAAGCGGTTGCGGTTGATCGTGGCCGCGACGGCGTCCGCCGACATCGGACGGCCAAGATGCCAGCCCTGGGCCTGGGTGCAGCCACCTTCGGCCGTTAGCCGCAGCAGCTCGGCGTTCTCGATGCACTCGGCCACCACCGGGATCCCGAGAGCCTCGCCCATCGAGGCCACGGCCTTGACCACGGCATCGGCACCGGCGCTGCTGCCGAGCTCCCTGACGAAGGAGCCGTCGACCTTCAGCTTGTCGAAGGGGAACATGCGGACATGGGTCAGTGAGGAAAAGCCAGCCCCGAAATCGTCGAGACAGATCTTGATGCCCATCTCCCGCAGTTCGGCGAGAAGTGCCCTCGCGTGCTCGGAGCGATGGTCGAGCAAAGCTGTTTCGGTGATCTCGATCTCCAGCCGGGAAGGCTGCAGGCCAGTCCGCTCGAGGGTCTTGCGCACGAAGTTCGGGAAGCCCCGGTCATGCACCTGGGCCGCCGAGAAGTTGACGGCGACGCCGACGTCCTCGGGCCACTGGACCGCGTCCTCACAGGCCCGCTGCAGCGCCCAGCGGCCAAGCAGGACGATCTGACCGGATTCCTCGGCCGCGGGGATGAAGGCCGAGGGCGGTACCTGCCCGAGTTCGGGATCGAACCAGCGGGCGAGAGCCTCGAAGGCGACAATGCGTCCGGTCCGGGTGTCCTTGATGGGCTGGTAGTCGAGGCTGAGCTTGTGCTCGGCCAAGGCGATCGCCAGGCGGCGGTCGAACTCCTCGCGCTCGGCCATGGTGCGATCCATGGACGGGTCATAGAAGGCGATCTGGCCACGACCCTTGCGCTTGGCGGCGTAGAGCGCCTTGTCGGCCTGCTTGAACAGGGTCTCGTAGTCGCCCGCCTGGGAGTAGCTGAAGGCAATGCCGATGCTGGCACCAACCTCCAGCTCAAGGCCGTCGACCTCGACCGGATCCGACAGCAGCGACAGCACTTCGTGAGCCGTCCAGGCTGGCTGGGTATCATGGGCGTCGAGCGGCTGGAGCAACATGAACTCGTCGCCCCCGAGCCGGGCTACCAAGGCCTTGTCGGCGCAGGCGAGGCGCAGCCGCCGCACCACTTCGATCAGCACCTGGTCCCCGGCAGGGTGGCCATGGCGATCGTTGATGGCCTTGAAATGGTCGAGATCGATCAGGTGCACGGCCATGGCACCGCGCGCCAGCAGGGCTTCGCCGCGAGTCTGGGCCGCCGTGCGGTTGAGCGCGCCTGTCAGCCCGTCGGTCTCGGCCAGCCGGAGCACCTGCTCATGTCGCCTTGCCTGTTCGGTGATGTCCTCGATCACGATGACCGTCGATTCACCCTGCTTGTGCCGACGGCTCACCGAGAGCACCTGCCCGGCAACACCGCCAACGGTGCTGCGGCTTTCTTCGCTGCGCATGCTGCCGATCAGCGCCTTCACCAGCTGGCGGCGGTCGCCGTCGGACCAGCGCAGGCGCATCAACAACGAGGAGATGTGATCGCCCTGGCGCAGAAGGTCGGCGTCGATCCCGGTCAGCTCCTCGAGCTTGCGGTTCCAGACCACCAGCCGGCCAGCGGCATCGACCATCAGCAGGCCGTGGGACATGTTGTTGAGCGCGGTGTCCAGCAGCCGCGTCTTCTGGTCGAGCGAGCGCGTGGTGCGCTCCGCCAGCCGGGAGCGGTGATGGAAGACGTTGGCGCCGGCGATCGTGGCGGTGAGAAGCACCAGCACCGTGATCCCGAACACCTGCTCGAACGTATTGCCGGACAGCAGCGCCAGACCCACAGGCGCGGTTGCCGCCAGGACCTGGATTGCCGTCAGCGCCGGCCGCTGGCCGGAACTGGCGACCGATGCCGAGAAGGCGATCGCCGTGGCGGTGACGATCATGTGCAGGCCAGCGATCAGCGAACCGGTGATGACCGACAGAGAGAGCAGGCCGAGTGCGGCCGCATGAAGGGTGGTGAGGAGCTGGCAGGCCCGGCCGGACCAGTCCAATAGGCGGCGGCTGCGCGCCACCAGATGGACCAGGAAGCCGACGCCCATCAGGGCCGAGGCGGCAAGACTGTAGACAGCCTGCTGTGCGAGCGAGGGCTCGGCAAAGAGCACGGCAAAGGACGCCCAGATGCTGGCAAGAGCCTGCACGATCATGATCGCGTCTCCGCCAACATAGGCGGGTACGCCGTCTCGTCCCGTTGCTGCCGCCCGCTTGCTCACCTGTCGCCAGATGGCGCGCCAGTGCCTTTTCACCCGCAGCCTCCAATCATGGTTTTCGCAAATCTGCAAACCATGTGCGGGTGGTGCCGGCAAGCAGGCCGGGGAGTTGTCGGCAGGTATAGCTCCCCGCCTGCTTGCCAAAAGGTTAAGACCGTTAAGGCCCCGGAGCCTCGGCAGGCTCCGCCTGGCGCCGGCGCTCGGCAGCCTGGTCGCGCAGGATCTTGGCGGCAGCCGGGGACATGGCGTCCACCAGATCCCGCACTGCCTTGAAGCGATAGAGTCCGTCAGGCCCCTCGAGCCGGGCAAGGTCGCCGCCGACGATGTCACGCCACTCCTGCCAGAGGCCGGTACGCAGGTCTTCGTCCCGATAGGGAATGCCAAGAGCACCGGACCAGCTCGCCATGCGGGCAACGACTGCCTGGGGCTCTACGCCCGAGCGGAAATCCGCCCATTCCTGGATTTCCGGGGAGTTGAGGGTATGAAGCCCCTCCCGGACGGCACGATAAAATTCCTGGGCGGCAGTCCGCGCAGCCTCGGAAGGCGTGCTGTTGCTGCGCGCCCGGTGCTGCGTTTCCGTCAGCACCAGCTGCCCCCGTGCCGGAGGGGCAATCTCGATCGTGGAGTGGCTGGTCCTGCCATCCAGCGACTGGACGCTGACAATATGGCACTGTCCGTTGAGCGACTTGGACTGATAAAGGCGCCCAACGCAGTGATCGAGACGGGCGGACTCCTCGGTCAGCAGATCGCGTCGCGTGAGGGGACGAAGCACCAGCCCGTTGGAAGCATGGAATGGCTCGCAAAGCGCAGGCCAGGTGCCCTCCTCATAGGCAGCGAAGCGCTCCTCGAAGGGGACATCGGCAGCAGCGTCCATGGCCTCGCCAGTGAGCGCCTGGAGAGCCGGGATGCGGGACATCCACCGGCGTGCCGTTTCAAACAGCGCGGTAGCGGGGCTTTTCGCACCACCCGCAACCAGGTCGAACGCCACCCGGCGCGCATTGGCCACGTCGTTCTCAAGCGGAGTGCCTTCCGGCTGGCCGGTACTGTCGATCGAGGTGAGCACGAGCGGCAGGATGACGTGGCGCGCGAGCTCGTCCACCACCTCGATGGCATCGGAAGTGGTCAGCGCGATCTCCCGCCGGCCGAAGGCTTCAGGATCCATGTCGGCAGCTCGGGCAAGGGTGGCCCGGAAGCCTTCCCAGTCGCCCTTGGAGGCGCCGAGCGTCTTGGAAATCGGAATATTCGCAACTTCGTCGAGCGGCACGGCCGCACCGGACGCGACATCGTGGAAAGCACGCCAGGCGGAATCGGTCTGCGGCGTCCAGTCCGGTGGCAGCTCGGCCAGGATCCGGCAGGCACGATCCTCGTCCAGTCGACCGCGAAGCGACAGGCGACGGATGCGCTCGATCTGGAGCGCGTCACGGCCCACGGCACGGTCCTCGAAGATGATGCCGGCCGGCAGCGGCTGCTTCAGCTTGGCAAGTCGCTTGAGCGCGCCCTTGCTCAGCCCCGTGCGCCCGGTCAGAAGCGGCTGCAGCGAGATCCGGCGGTCGACGGCATCCGCCAGGGTGCCGGTATCGGAGATGATGCCGGCAAGCACCGGCATGGATGCTGCAGCCTGCAGGCGATCGCCATGGGACGGGTGGTTCCTGTCGCCGTACCAGCTCACCGAGCGGTTACTCGGATGCGAAACGCAGGACAAAGCCGTGCGCGCGGCATCGAGGTCGACGCGGTCCAACTGCCCGCCGGCCCAGATGACGAAAGGATCCGCGGCAAAGGCCCCCTGCCCCAGGTCGCGAACGACTGCGGCGATGCGGAAGCCGTCGAGTGGCTGACCCAGGCGCGGGACGCGCGGCCCGGGATAGACACTGCCGACGCGGTTGCCGAGCAGCTGCAGATTGGAGCCATGCCGGTAATCCTCGAGGGAAATGGTCGGGCCGGTCGCCACCGGGGTGGCATCCAACTGCGTCTGGCCACCTGCCTTCCAGGCTTCGAATTCCGCAAGCAGGTCGCGGGCGGAATTGGTCTGCTGGGGAACAGTTGCGCCCTCGATGCGCACGCGATCGAGCCCATTGGCCGCGGCGACGCCGAAAGCGAGAGCCTTCAGGCTGGCTTCGGGCGCGGCGCGCAGTTCCTCGCCCATCTGCAGGCCGAAGCTGCGGATGACCGGCAGCGAGATGAAGTCGGCCTGGGTAATGAAGAGCCCCGGAACAGCTGCGACGCCGGCGGCAGGCAGCTGGACCAGGATGGCCGAGGCGCCGGGGCGCCCCGTTTCACCGAAGCTGAGCAGACCGGCCCGGCCGTTGAATGTCCATTGCATGGTCGTGTCTCCTAGAAACCGGAAGCCCAGGGGCCATCATCGAGCTCAGCGGCGGCGAGGGCCGGCGCCGGGACGTGCTCTGGTTCCGCCGGTTCCGGAGCCGGTGCTTCTGCCGCAACGGGTTCCGGCTCCGGCTGCTCCGGGGCAGGCTGCTGCTCAGGCTGCTGTTCCGGCTGAGCAAGCGCGTCGGCCAGCACTGCACCGGAGATCCGGTTGATGAAGTCGCGGTTGTGACCGGCAGTGTGGAACGCGATGCCGGCCTGGCGAAGCGCAGCCAGCAGCTCGGCGCCATCCTCGATGCGCACATTGCGCTCGATCAGCCGGGAGGTGTTGCGGACCGGCGCGTCCGGCAGCGGCGTGCCGGTGGCCAGCTGCCACAGCAGCGGCTT
>Ga0065721_10003929_pt1 | contig 54953 bp, 65 predicted proteins | sample Mesricmetagenome_FD_59108 | JGI IMG/M metagenome (GOLD analysis project Ga0065721, IMG submission 59108) | Mesophilic microbial community from rice straw/compost enrichment Sample: eDNA_1 v2 (version 2) | ecosystem: Engineered > Solid waste > Grass > Composting > Bioreactor | place: USA: Davis... | reverse complement strand
CCGCCGAGAGCTCGGCCAGCGCCATGCAGTGGCGGGGGATGATCGCCCTCGCCGACGGCTGGACTGCGCCGCCGTTTCCGCTGACCGGCGAGGACGTCATCAAGGCCGGCGCGCCCAAGGGGCCGCTGGTGGGGCAGGTTCTGCGCGAGGTGGAGGCGTGGTGGATCGACCACGACTTCATCGAAGACAAGCTCAGCGCGATCGAGAAGCTGAAGGCGGTGGTGCAGGGGATGGTCTATTGAGGATCGGCGTCCTCAAGACCGGCCAGCCGCCGGCCTCGGCCATCCCGCGGTTCGGGACCTATCCCGAGATGTTCATGGCGCTGCTGGGCCAGGAGACCTACGCTTGGCGGACCTATGCGGTGGACGAGGGCGAGTGGCCGGCGGCGCCCGAGGACAACGACGCCTACATCGTCACCGGCTCGGCCTGCGGGGTTTATGACGCCACGCCCTGGATCGCGGCGCTGATGGACTTCCTGCGTAGCGCCAAGGGGCGGACGAAGCTCGTCGGGGTCTGTTTTGGCCACCAGGCCATGGCCCAGGCTTTCGGAGGCCAGGTGGTGAAGTCCGACAAGGGCTGGGGCGTCGGGGAGCACGAGTACCGGGTGCTGACCAGCGAGGCCTGGATGGTCCCGCAGGCAGAGACCATCCGCCTGCCGGCGTCCCATCAGGACCAGGTGGTGAGCTTGCCTCCCGGCGCTGAGGTGTTCGCGGCCTCGGACTTCACGCCATTCGGGGCCCTGGTCTGGCGCGACCAGCCCGCGATCTCGCTCCAGCTGCACCCCGAGTTCGAGCCCGACTACGCCAAGGCCCTGATCGAGGCCCGCCGGGGCGGGGTCTATTCCGACCAGATGGCCGACGCCGCCATCGCCACCTACGGCCGTCCGGACGACCGGGCGCTGGTGGGCGGCTGGATTCGCCGGTTCCTGGAAAGCTGACCTAGCTCCAGGCCACCAGCGGCGGCATGGACGACAGGATGGTCTCGACGTTGCCGCCGGCCTTGAGGCCGAACATGGTCCCCCGGTCGTAGAGCAGGTTGAACTCCACGTAGCGGCCCCGGCGGACCAGCTGTTCAGCGCGTTCCGCTTCGGTCCAGGCCTCGGCCATGCGGCGACGGACGATCTTCGGATAGACGTCGAGGAACGCCTCGCCCACGGCGCGGGTGAAGGCGAAGTCCTTCTCGAAGTCGCCGGTGTTCAGCCGGTCGTAGAAGATGCCGCCGATGCCCCGGGGCTCGTTCCGGTGGGGCAGGAAGAAGTACTCGTCGCACCAGGCCTTGAAGCGCGGATGGTACTCGGGGTCGAAGGCGTCGCAGGCGTCCTTCATGGCCGCGTGGAAGAGCTTGGCGTCCTCGGCTTCCGGCGTGCGTTGCACATCCAGCATGGGGGTCAGGTCGGCGCCGCCGCCGAACCAGCTTTCCGCCGTCGACAGGAAGCGGGTGTTCATGTGGACGGTGGGCACGCGGGGGCTGACCGGGTGGATGATCAGGCTGATCGAGGCCGAGACGTAGGACGGGTCCTTGTCGGCGCCAGGCATCTGGGCGGCCATCTCGGGGGAGAAGGTCGCCACCGCGGACGAGGTGTGGACGCCCGCCTTCTCGAACAGCCGGCCGCGGAAGTGGCCGCCGATTCCCCCGCCGACGCCGGTCTCCCGCGACCAGGGGCGGAAGTCGAAGCGACCCGGCTCGGCCGGGTAGAGGTCGGCCGGCGCCTCGCCCTCGAGCCGTTCAAGCTCGGCGCAGATCCGCCTTTGCAGGCTCTCGAACCATTCCTTGGTGCGCAGGCGGCGCTCTTCGATCTCGGCGGAAACGGGCATGCGGCTCAATCCTGGGCCGGAAGGGTGGGAAAGGCGTTGATCTGCCTCAAGCCTTCGCCGAGCGCCAGAGCGGCGGCGGTAACGATGTTCAGCGAGCGGGCTCCGGCCGCCAGAGGAATGATCACCCGGGCGTCGGCCGCCTGATGTACCTCTTCCGGCGCGCCGGCGCTTTCCCGGCCGAACAGCAGCACATCGTCGGGGCGGAAGGCGAAGTCGTGGAGCGGGGCGGCGCCGCGGGTGGTGAACAGCACGATCCGTCCGGCCTTCGCCGAGAGAAAATGGCCCCAGGAGGCATGTCGGACCACCTCGGCGCGGCCGGCGTAATCCATGGCCGCCCGGCGCAGCGACCGGTCGTCCAGGGGGAAGCCGCAGGGCTCGATCACGTCCAGCGGGACGCCCAGGCAGGCCGCCAGCCGGATGGCCGCGCCCAGGTTTTGCGGAATGTCCGGTTGAAAAAGGCCCAAACGCATTCTAAGGCACCCGCCACGGGACTAGGCCGGGGCGCGAGGACAGGGGAATCACGGGCGGACGTTCGCAGGACACGAAGCCCAAGGATACCCAGTCTCATTCCCTGACCTCTGTTTCGAGAGGGCCTCCTGACCAGGCCTCGCATGCTTCTGGTCCGTCGCTGCAGGGCGGGCCGTCACTGAAGGGTAGCTTTAAGGTGGCCGACACCGTCGTGGGCGCAAATCCCGATCCGCACGCTTCGGGCGCAGACCCGAACCGTCGCGACTTCATCCACATCGCGGCCGGAGCCGCGGCGGTCGGCGCGGCCGCTGCCGTCGCTTGGCCGCTGGTGGACCAGATGAACCCCTCGGGCGACACCCTCGCCCTGGCCTCGATCGAGTTCGACCTGACCAAGGTCGCCGAGGGCCAGCAGGTGGTGGTGAAGTGGCGCGGCAAGCCGCTGTTCGTGCGTAACCGCACGGCGGCCCAGATCGCCGCGGCCATCAAGGACGACAATGCTCCCATGCCCGATCCGGAGCCCGACGAGGCGCGGCACAAGCCGGGCAAGCCGGAGTGGCTCGTCCTGGTAGGCACCTGCACGCACCTGGGCTGCGTGCCGACGTTCGGCGGCGGTGACTACGGCGGCTGGTTCTGCCCGTGCCACGGCTCGCACTACGACACCTCGGGCCGGATCCGTAAGGGTCCCGCGCCGAAGAACCTCGTCGTTCCGGAGTACGCCTTCGTCTCCGACACCAAGGTCAAGATCGGCTGATATCGATGAGCGGACACTCCACTTACGAGCCGAAGACCGGCTTTGAGCGCTGGATGGACACGCGCCTGCCGGTGATCCGGCTGGCCTACGACAGCGTGGTCGCTTTCCCGACCCCGAAGAACCTGAACTACTGGTGGACCTTCGGCGGCATCCTGGCGCTGATGCTGGGCATCCAGATCGTCACCGGCATCGTGCTGGTGATGCACTACGTGCCCCACGTCGACCACGCCTTCGCGTCGGTCGAGCGCATCATGCGCGACGTCAACTACGGTTGGCTGATCCGCTACATGCACGCCAACGGCGCCTCGATGTTCTTCATCGCGGTGTACATCCACATCCTGCGCAACCTCTACTACGGGTCGTACAAGGCGCCCCGCGAGGTGCTCTGGATCCTGGGCTGCCTGATCTACCTGCTGATGATGGCCACGGCCTTCATGGGCTACGTGCTGCCCTGGGGCCAGATGTCCTTCCACGGCGCGGTCGTGATCACCAACCTGCTGGGCGCCCTGCCGATCGTCGGCGAGAGCATCACCACCTGGCTGTGGGGCGGCTTCGCGGTCGACAACCCGACTCTCAACCGCTTCTTCTCGCTGCACTACCTGCTGCCCTTCGTGATCGCCGGCGTCGTCGGCCTGCACATCTGGGCGCTGCACGTGCCGGGCAACAACAACCCGACCGGCGTGAACGTGAAGTCGGCTGAGGACACCGTTCCGTTCCACCCGTACTACACGGTGAAGGACGGCTTCGCGATCAGCGTGTTCCTGATCCTGTTCGCCAGCTTCGTGTTCTACAACCCGAACATCCTGGGCCACGCCGACAACTACATCCCGGCCAACCCGCTGGTGACCCCGGCCCACATCGTGCCCGAATGGTACTTCCTGCCGTTCTACGCGATCCTGCGGGCCATCCCGGACAAGCTGGGCGGCGTGCTGGCCATGTTCGGCGCGATCGGCGTGCTGTTCGTGCTGCCCTGGCTCGACACCTCGAAGGTGCGCTCCATGCGCTACCGGCCGACCGCGAAGCTCTACTTCCTGATCTTCGTGCTGGCCTGCCTGGTGCTCGGCCTCTGCGGCGCCAAGCTGCCCGACGATCACGTGATCCCGATCGGTTCGACCTTCCAGCTCTTCGACGCGGACCTGAACTCGTTCGTGTGGCTGAGCCGGATCGCCACCGCCTACTACTTCGCCTACTTCCTCATCGTCCTGCCGATCCTCGGCCTGGTCGAGAAGCCGCTGCCGGTGCCGGAATCGATCTCGGCCCCGGTCCTGGACAACGCCAAGAAGGATTGAGCCTGAAGATGCTGCGCAAACGTATCGCGCTCGCGGCGCTGGGGCTGGCCTTCATCGCTGGCCCGGCCCTCGCCTCCGGTGGTTCGGCTCCCCTGCGGGAGCACACCTGGGGCTTCGAGGGGCCGTTCGGCAAGTTCGACCAAGCCCAGCTCCAGCGGGGCTACAAGGTCTACCGGGAGGTCTGCTCGGCCTGCCACTCGATGGACCTGGTCTACTTCCGGACGCTCGCGGAGAAGGGCGGGCCGTTCTACGACCCGAAGTACCCCAATCCGAACGACAACCCCTACGCCAAGGCGCTGGCCGCCGAAGCACAGGTTCCGGACATCGACTCCGAGACGGGGGATCCCATCCAGCGGCCGGCGACCACCGCCGACGCGTTCCCCAACCCGTTCCCCAATGAGGCCGCCGCGCGCGCCTCGAACGGTGGGGCCATGCCGCCGGACCTGTCGGTGATCGCCAAGGCCCGTTCGGGCGGCCCGCGCTACATCTACTCGCTGCTGACCGGCTATGTGAATCCGCCCGCCGGCCTCACGGTCACGCCGGGGAGCTACTACAACAAGTACTTCCCGGGCGACCTGACGGCCTCGTGGAGCGGCGACCCCAAGCACGTGCCTCCGGGCGGCTTCCTGGCCATGCCGCCGCAGCTGGCGGACGGCAAGGTGACTTTCGACGACGGCACCCCGTCGACGGCGGAACAACAGGCCCGGGACGTCACCGCGTTCCTGACCTGGGCCTCCGAGCCGAAGATGATCGAGCGCAAGACCTTCGGGTTCGGCGCCATGATCTATCTGGTGCTGTTCTCGGTGCTGCTGTGGTTCAGCTACCGCCGCATCTGGCGCAACGTCGCCCACTAAGGGCGGCCTGACGCCGAACGATCAGAGGGCCCGCCGGAGCGATCCGGCGGGCCCTTTCCGTATCTGACCGGGCCTCAGCGGGCGGGGGCGAGGTGCAGGCGCCCGGCCGGGAAGTCGAAGCGCAGGCGCCAGCGGGCAAGGGCCGGGGCGCCGATCTGGCCGGCGGCTCCGCCCTGGACGGGCTCCAGCCCCGCCGCCAGGTCCGTGAGGCGCCGGCCGGCCAGGCGCAGCTCGGCCAGCCGCGCCAGCCAGATCCCTTCAGGCCCGAGTTCCTGCACCTGGCCGATCCCGGCCACCCTCGCGACGTCCTCGGCCAGGCGTACGCCCGCGGGCTGGCCGGTGGCGGGCGTGAACAGGCCGCGCAGCGCGCGCTCCCCATCCCGCACCTCGGCCGTCACTACCGGGCGGCCGGCGTCCCAGGCCAGGGGCAGGGTGCGCCCGCCGCGGAAGGGCGGAGCCTCGCCCGGCCGGGACAGCCGGACGCGGCAGGGCGCGAAGGTGACGTCCAGCACCAGGTCCTTCAGCACATCAGCGCCGATGACGCCCACGATCGGCGTCGGGAGGTTCCAGCCGCGGACGTCGAGGTCGGCCACCGGAATCCTGCGCGCCGGCAGGGTCAGGCCCGCCAGCCGGATCGAGCCGTAGGCAGTCGGGGCTTCGACGTCTTCGGTAGCGATGCCCTCGGCCTGGGCCCTGGTCTCATGCAGCTGGGTGATCGGCTGGCCGGTGTCGAGGACGAAGTCCCCGGCCATCCCGGCCGCCTCGGCCGGCGCCACCAGCACGCCGCCTTCGAACCAGCAGGGGCTCTCGCCCGCCCGCGCCAGGGCGGGCGCAGCCGTAGCGGCCAGGAGGGCCAGGGTGAGTCTTGCGAAGGCCACGCACCACCATATCGCGTCCCTGGCGATGGCGCCTTACCCCCGCCGCCGACGAGCGGCTAGGATCACCCCGATGGCCTCCCCCAAGACCGCCTACAGACCCGCGTGGCGCAACTTCAAGCGCATGCAGGACATGACCGTCGGCGCCGCGCTGCTGATCTATGCAGGGGCCGTGGTGAACGCCTTTGGCCGGCTGCCGGGCGGGGCCGAACTGATCGCCCAGCGCACCCTGGTCTGGCCGGGGCTCTTCTTCCTGCTGTCGCTGGGCCTGCCGCTGGTGCTGGGGCCGGTGCGGCGACCGCTGCTGCGCTATGTGTGGATGAGCTTCAAGGCTGGCTTCGGCCAGACCGCCGGGTCAGTGGTCACGGGCGTGGCCCTGCTCCTGGGGGCCGCGCTCTTCATGTACTGGCAGATCGGGGCGGCCGCGAACGGCGGGCGCTATCCGGCCGGGGTGTTCTCGGGCTACGCGGCCGGCATCGGCATCCTCGCAGCCCAGGCGCTGCTCGTGCGGGTGCTGGAGAAGCACCCGGAGGCGCGCCCGGAAATCGAAGAGCGGGAGGCCCCCTAGGCCGCCCTAAGCCTCTCCTCGGCCGCTGCCGCCGCCGTTGCGAGCGAAGAGCTGCAGGGTGCGCAGGCGGGCGAGCCGCGCGGAGTCCTCGTGGTAGTCGGCCCGCCGGTCCGAGACGAAGCCGTGGCCGGCTTCATAGAGGTAGATCGGCAGGTCGGGATGCTTCGCCCGGATCTCCTCGACCTTCTCCATGGGGATCGAGGCGTCCGTCTTGCCGAAGTGCAGGATGGTCGGGCAGCGCGGCGTCTCGTCCACCAGTTCGCTGATCCGCCGGCCATAGAAGGCGGCCGCCGCGGTGACGCCCTCGCACCGGCAGGCGGCCAGCCAGGTGGCCGCCCCGCCCCAGCAGTAGCCGACCACGAAACGCGGTCCCTCGAGGGCGTCCAGGGCCGCCTGGGCGTCGGCGGCCACCTGATCCCAGGGCGTGGCCGTGGAGTACTGTACGCCCTTCTGGATCGACGGCTGGCTGTAGTCGGCCTGGAAGCCGCGTTCGAGCCGGTCGTAGAACGAAGGGGCGATCACCTCATAGCCGTCGGCGGCGAAGCCGTCGGCCAGCTCGCGGATGTGGTCGGTGACCCCGAAGATCTCCTGGATCAGCAGGAGGCCGCCCCGCCGGGCGTCGTCGGGGACCGCCCGGTAGGCGTCGAACGCGAAGCCGTCCAGGGGGCTGGTCAGGCGGATCATCTCGCCCATGGGCCGTGTTCTCCTCAGGCCGCGTCGAACAGTTCCAGGGTGCGGTGGCGGGCCAGGTCCGCCGCCTCGGCGTTGTAGCGCTCGGGGCTCTCGTTGTTGAAGCCGTGACCGGCGCCTTCGTAGATGTGGACCGGCACGTCCGGGTGATGCCCGTGGATGGCGGCCTCCACCTCGTCGGCGTCGATGCCGGGATCCGTCCGGCCGAGATGCACGATCACCGGGCATTTTGGCGTCTCGGCGGCGAACTGCTTCACCAGGCTGCCGTAGTAGCTGGAGGCGGCCGAGAGGCCCTCCAGGCGCGTCGCTGAGAGCCAGGCGAGGGAGCCGCCGTAGCAGTAGCCCACCACGCAGACCTTCTGGCCCCGCTGCCGGAGGAAATCGCGGCAGGCGGCGATGTCGGCCAGGGCCTGGGGCAGGGGCGTGGCCATGGCGTGGGCGAGGCCGGCCTGGATGCCGGCTTCGTCATGATCGGCGGTGAAACTGCGCTGGCGCCGGTCGAAGAGCGCGGGCGCTATGGCCTCGTAGCCCATCTTGGCCCAGCGCCCGACGTCGGCCCGCACATGGCGGTCGATGCCGAAGATCTCCTGCAGGACGATCACCCCGCCCTTGCGGGGCGTGAAGGCCGGCTCGTGGTAGGCGGCGAACTCGAACCCGTCCGCCCCCGGGATGGTGATCGTCTCCGCCATGTCGCGCAGGCCTCCCGCCCTGGTCCTTCATCGTCGCCGGCGGTCGTTGCGCGCCGCCGGTCGAGCGATGGTAGCCTGAGCGGCGGCCCGGCTCCTAGACGTTGAAGCGGAAGTTCATCACGTCGCCGTCCTGGACGACGTACTCCTTGCCTTCGGAGCGCAGCTTGCCGGCCTCGCGGGCCCCGGCCTCGCCGCCCAGGCGGACATAGTCCTCATAGGCGATGGTTTCGGCGCGGATGAAGCCCTTCTCGAAGTCGGTGTGGATGACGCCCGCGGCCACCGGGGCGGTGTCGCCCTTGTGGATGGTCCAGGCCCGGGCCTCCTTGGGGCCGACGGTGAAGTAGGTCTGCAGGCCGAGCAGGTGGTAGGCCTCGCGGATCAGGCGGTTCAGGCCCGGCTCCTCCAGACCCAGGGTTTCCAGGAACTCAGCGCGCTCTTCAGGGGCCAGGAGGGCGATCTCGCTCTCGATCTTGGCCGAGATGACCACGCTGTCGGCGCCGTCGCGGGCGGCCCGCTCCTGCACGGCCCTGGAGAGTTCATTGCCCTCGCCGGCCGAGCCCTCGTCCACATTGGCCACATAGAGCGCGGGCTTGGAGGTGAGGAGCTGCAGCATGCGCCAGGGCTTCTCGTCCTCGGCGGAGATCTTGGCCACCCGGGCAGGGCGGCCTTCGTGCAGCTCGGCCAGGGCCAGTTTCACGAGGCGCAGGGTGGTGGCGGCTTCCTTGTCGCCGACCTTGGCCCGCTTCTCGAGGTTCACCACCCGCTTTTCCAGGCTTTCCATGTCGGCCAGCATCAGCTCGGTCTCGATGGTGTCCAGGTCGGCCAGCGGGTCGACCCGGCCCTCCACGTGGGTGATGTCGTCGTCGATGAAGCAGCGGGCGACGAAGGCGATGGCGTCACAGTCGCGGATGTTGGCCAGGAACTGGTTGCCCAGGCCCTCGCCCTTGGAGGCGCCCCGCACGAGGCCGGCCACGTCCACGAAGTTGATGCGGGCCGGGATGATCTCCTTCGAGCCGGCGATCTCCGCCAGCTTTTCCAGGCGCAGCTCGGGCACGGCCACGTCGCCCACATTGGGCTCGATGGTGCAGAACGGATAGTTCGCGGCCTGGGCGGCGGCGGTCTGGGTGAGGGCGTTGAACAGCGTCGACTTGCCCACGTTCGGCAGGCCGACGATGGCGACTTTCAGGGCCATGGGACTTTCGCAGTTTCTAGAGTGGCGGCGGACCTAGCACGCCAACCCTGCACCGTCATCCCGGGCGCGCCGGGCGCGGGGCGGGCTATGCGCCGCGGGCCAGCTTGCGGGGATCGAGTTTCTCGGCGGGGGCGAGGCGCATGACCTCGGCCTGATACTTCTCGTCCTCCCCGGCGGCCAGCAGCGGCAGGGCGTCGGCGCAGGCCTGCAGCAGCGGCTCCACCCACTTCATCTCGGCCTTGTGGAAGTCGGAGAGCACGTGGCCGTGCACCAGCTCCTTCTGCCCCGGATGGCCGGTGCCCAGGCGGGCGCGGCGGAAGTCGGGGCCGATCTGGGAGGTCACCGAGCGGATGCCGTTGTTGCCCGCGGCCCCGCCGCCGGTCTTCATCCGGAAGCGGCCGGGGGCCAGGTCGATCTCGTCGTAGAAGACCACGACGTCGGCCGGCTTGAGCTTGAAGAACTTCATGGCCTCGCCGACGGCGCGGCCGCTCTCGTTGTAGTAGGTCTGGGGCTTCAGCAGCAGGGTGCGGACGGGGCCGTCCGGGGTGTCGATGGAGCCCTCGGAGGCCAGGCTCTGGAAACGCGAACGCGCCGCTGAGAATCCCCAGCGGCGCGCGATCTCGTCCACGGCCATGAAGCCGATGTTGTGGCGGTTCTTCGCGTAGGTCGGGCCGGGATTGCCCAGGCCTGCGATCAGCAGCATCGCCGAAGCGAGGGTGATTAGCCCTCGCCGCCCTCAGCCGCTTCGCCTTCACCCTCGGCGGCCTCGCCGTCGGCCATGGAGCCGGCGATGCTGGCCACCACGGTCTCGCCGTCGATGGCCGAGGTGACCTTCGCCGGCAGCTTCAGATCGGCGACGCGGATGGTGGCGCCGATGTCCAGGCCGGTCAGGTCGAACACGATCTCTTCCGGGATCGAATCAGCCGGGCACGACACGCTCACGGCGTGCAGGGCCACGTTCAGGGTGCCGCCGCGCTTCAGGCCCGGGGCGTCGTCCTGGTTGGTGAAGTGCACGGGCACCTCGATCTTGATCTGCTGATGCTCGTCGACCCGGTAAAGGTCGAAGTGCTGCGGCTCGTCGGTGACCGGGTGCATGTCCACGGCCTTGGCGATGACCGGCTGGGTCTCGTCGCCGTACTTCAGGGTCACCAGGTGGCCCAGCAGCTTGCCCGTGTAGAGCGCCTTGCGGAACTCGTTCGCCTTCACGGCGATGGCCACGGGATCCTTGTCGCCGCCGTACAGGATGCCGGGCACCAGACCCGCGCGACGGGTAGCGCGCGCCTGACCGGTGCCGGTCCCTTGACGCACTTCAACGTTCAAAACGATGTCGGCCATGGCCTTGCCTCAAAACGAAGCCGCCGCGCGAACCGCGCGGCGACGGAATTCCGGATGCCCCCAGGTCGCCCATAGGGTCGAAAGGTGCGCGTAGATACACAAAAGCCCCGGCCTGTGCAACGGCCGGGGCTTCCAAAAACGCCGATGGTCAGCGGGTGGCCGTCTTGGCCTTGCCGGGCGCGGGCGCGACCGCGGCGGTGAGCTTGGCCGGCTCGGGCGGTTCGGGCACCCCGGCGCTGCGCATCACGCAGCGGCCGGTGTCCATCAGGGTGTGCACGCCCAGGCAGAAGACGTCCTCATAGTGCGGCTTGGAGACGGCCAGGCACTGGTAGAGGTTGAGCTTGGACATGTTGAGGCAGGACGCCGCGCCGGGGTCGGCGAGGATCGGCATCACCTGCTCCAGGCTGGCGTCGGTGGCGTACCCCAGGGCCGCCAGGGCCGCCACGGCCATGGAGCGGACCACTACGGGCGTATAGGGCGGCGAGGCGGTCTGGCCCGTGATCGACAGGAGACCTCGCTGGGTCACCGCCTGGTGCAGGCGGGCGGTCTCGGCCTCGTCGCCCAGCAGCGGGGTGGTCGAGAGCTCCTTGGCGAGGGTCAGGCGAGCCGCGCGGCTGGCGACCTCCTTCTTGGACCAAGCGGCGCGCTGGACGTCATAGGCGGCCTGACGGATGGCCTTGCCCTGCTCCAGCAGCTTGCGGCCGTCCTCGCCGAGGGCGGCCATCACCAGGCCGGCGGCGCCGGCCGAGCCCTGCATGCCGATGACGTAGGCCGGGTCCTTCATGATCTCGTAGGCGACCGTGCGGCGCTGTTCGGGATCAACGCCGTAGCTCTGGACCCCGGCCACGAAGCCCGGGTCCTGCAGGGCCACCACCGCGCCATAGGCGATGGCGCCCCGGAGCAGCTGGCCCGGCTCGTAGCCGGCGCCGACGCGCAGGCCCTGAGCCACCTGTTCGCCGTCGGCGAAGGTGGGCGAGATGGCGGTGGCGGCGGCGACGTAGCGGCGGTAGGCGGCGGCCTGTTCGATCACCTTCGGCGACAGGCTGACCACGGGCGGCGGCGGCGGCGGGGTCACCACCGGCGGCGGCTCGGCGCAGCTTGCCAGGACGGCGGCCACGGCGATGGCGGCGGCGGTCAGCGCGCGGCGGATCGCCGGAGTACGAACGGCGGACGGACGATCTGTCGGCATCAGGGGAGTCCCCCTCTAAACGGGTGGTCGAATCGCATCACTTGCCCCCCGTCGACGGTGCCGTTCAAGAGGTAAACGCTTGCTAAGCAAGCGTCGCCCGTCACGATCCGTTCAATCGAAGAGTTTCGAGACGCTCTCTTCGTTGGCGATGCGGCGGATCGCTTCGCCCAGGAGGGCCGAGCAGGTCACCGTGCGGATCTTGTCCACGGCCGCCACCTCGGGCGATTTCTCGATGGAGTCGGTGATCACCAGTTCCTTGAGGACCGAGTTCTTCACCCGCTCGGCGGCGGCGCCCGACAGCACCCCGTGGGTCACATAGGCCGAGACCTCGGTGGCTCCGGCGTCCATCAGCGACTGGGCGGCCGAGCAGAGGGTGCCGGCCGAATCGACGATGTCGTCGAACAGGATCAGACGGCGGCCGGCGACGTCGCCGATGATGTTGGCCACTTCCGACTTGGCCGGGCCCGAGCGGCGCTTGTCGACGATGGCGAGGTCGGCGTTCAGCCGGCTGGCCACCGCCAGGGCCCGCACCACGCCGCCGACGTCCGGCGAGACGATCAGCAGTTCGTTGGGATTGGCGTAGTTGGACTTGATGTCGGCGGCCATCAGCGGCGCGGACATCAGGTTGTCGGTGGGGATGTCGAAGAAGCCCTGAATCTGGCCCGAATGCAGGTCCATGGTCAGCACCCGGTCGACGCCGGCGCGAGNGATCAGATTGGCCACCAGCTTGGCCGAGATCGGCGTGCGGCCGCCGGTCTTCCGGTCCTGACGGGCGTAACCGAAGTAGGGCATCACGGCCGTGATCCGCCGGGCCGACGCGCGCTTCAGCGCGTCGATGCAGATCAGCAGCTCCATGAGGTTGTCGTTGGCGGGGAAGCTGGTGGACTGCAGCACGAAGACGTCCTCGCCGCGGACGTTTTCGTCGATGGTCACCCAGACCTCGTTGTCAGGGAAACGCTTCACCTGCGCCCGCGTGAGCGGCAGGTCGAGATGCGAAGCGACGGCCTGCGCCAAGGTGCGGTTGGAGTTGCCGGCCAGCAGCTTCATCGGACCCCCATGTGCTTGATGCGCGCGCTTGTAGCAGGGGCGGCGGGAGAGTCTAGGCGCAGCATGCCTGTTCGGCGCCGCAACCGCCAGACCGGGCGTCAGACGAGGACGATCGCCGAGAGCAGCCGCCCGTAGTCGGGCTCTCCGCGCTTGAACGCGCGGCGGTTGGAGAAGAACAGCGCTTCGTCAGTGCAGGTGTCGCGGCCAATCCACTCGCAGCGCCCGACGCCTGCGGCCTTGAGTCGCGCTGTCACGAAGCCCGGCAGGTCGAACTGGCGCTTCTCGCCGCCGGCCCCGGGATGGAAGAAGCGGGCGTTGTCCGGATGGGCGGCCAGGAAGCGGTCGGCGAACTCCAGCCCCACCTCGTAGGACTCGGGCGCGATACAGGGGCCGACGACGGCGACGATCTGCTCGCGCCGGGCGCCCAGGGCCTCCATGCGGGCGATGGCCGCCTCGGCCACCCCCGAGAGTGCGCCCTTCCAGCCGGCGTGGGCGGCGCCCACCACCTTCGCCTCGGGATCGGCCAACAGGATCGGGGCGCAGTCCGCGGACAGGGCCCCGCAGATCACGCCGGGGGTGGCGCTGACCACGGCGTCGGCCTGGGGCGGGCCGTCCGGCCAGGGGCCGTCCGCCGTCAGGGCGGTGGCGGAGTGGACCTGGTAGGCGGTGACCAGTTCGCCATTCAGGTGTTCCGCGCAGCGGCGGCGGTTCTCGCGCACGGCCTCCGGATCGTCCTTGGAGCCGGAGCCCACATTGAGGCTTGCATAGATGCCCTCCGAGACGCCCCCCTGCCGGGTGAAGAAGGCGTGGCGGATCCCCGGGAGGTCCAGCAGGGGCGAGGTCAGGGCGGGGAGGGCGCTCATGGGGTCACTCTTCCTCGAACGCGGGCGGCGTCCAGCCGGGGGAATGGAGGCAGCAGGCCTTGAACAGCTCGCCCATCTGATCGGCGGCCACGAGGCGGTTGAGCTGGCGGCCGATGACGGCGGCCTTGTCGGGGCGTGCGCGGACCAGGGCCTCGGCTCGCTCGCCGATCCCGAGCCTGGCCAGGAACGCGCCCTGGGGCAGGATCGCGGCCCCGGCGCCTTCGCGCCGGGCGGCGGCCATGACCGCCGGAAAGTCGGCATGGACCGTCAGGTCCGCCTCGCCCGGGCAGTCCAGGGGATCGACCTTTTCGTGGCGGCGCAGGGCCTGGAGGGTGTCGCCGAAACCCGGCTGGTCGCGGCCGTAGTCGATCAGCAGGGCCACGCCGCCGTCCCGCACCAGGCGGGCGCCGAGCTGGGCGCCGAGGGCCTCCTGGGCGGCGGACTGTTCGAACACCACGCCCTCGCGGGCGTCGGGCAGCAGGCCGGCGGCGGGCGTCGGGTTCAGGGCGAAGGCGAGCCGTCCGTCCGGGCCCAGGCCCACCAGCTGCTCGGCCCAGCCGATGGCGGTGCGGACGAACTGGCGGACCGGCAGGCAGTCCAGGAGTTCGTTGGCCACCAGGATCAGGGGAACGCCGCCGGGGACCTCGTCCAGGGTCCGCGCCCAGCGGACGGACTGGCCCAGGCGGGCGGCCTGCAGGTCCTGCAGCGGCCCCGAGGTCTCCACCAGCCAGACGTCGGCCGCCTCCAGGAACCCGGGCGCGATGCGGGCGGCCCGGAGGACGTCGCTCATAAGGGTTCCGTCGCCCGGCCCCATCTCCACGAGCCGCACCTCGGGCGGCTCGCCCATCAACGTCCAGGACAGGGCAGCCCAGACTCCAATCAGCTCGCCGAACATCTGGCTGAGCAGCGGGGCGGTGATGAAGTCGCCGCCTTCGCCGAGGGCCGGGCGGGTGGCGTAGTAGCCGAACTCCGGATCGTGCAGGCAGGCGGTCATGAACTGGGCGACCGTCATGGGGCCGCCCGCCTCGATCTGCGCCGCCAGCTTCTCGCGCAGCCTGCTCACGCCGTCTCGCCGGCCTCGCGGGCGGCGGGGAGGGGCTCGCGCATCCCGCGCCAGATCAGCCACAGGCCGAAGGCCAGCATCGGGATCGACAGATAGATGCCCATGGTCAGGCCGAGGGGCAGGTTCTCAAGGCCCGCGTCGGGCTGGCGCACGTTCTCCAGGCTGATGCGGAACAGGGCGTAGCAGGCGGCGAACAGGCCCATGACCACGCCCCGGCGGTTAAGCAGCTTTGCCCTGTGGGTGGCCCAGCGCAGGATCAGGAAGAGGACGATCCCCTCGAGCGCCGCCTCGTAGAGCTGGCTGGGGTGGCGGGCCACATTCCCCGCAGGGCACCAGCCCAGGGTCTCCAGGATGCGCTGATTGCAGAACACCACGCCCCAGGGCGCGTCGGTGGGGCGGCCCCACAGCTCGCCGTTGATGAAGTTGGCGATGCGCCCGAAGAACAGGCCGATGGGCACCACCGCGGCCACCACGTCGCCCAGCCGCCACAGGTCGACGCCGTTGCGCCGGGCGAACAGGATGACGGCGATGAGCACGCCGATGGCGCCGCCGTGGAAGCTCATCCCGCCGTTCCAGACCTGGAAAATCTCCAGCGGGTCGGTCCAGATCAGCTGCGGCGTGTAGAACAGCACGTGGCCGAGCCGCCCGCCGATAATGATCGCCAGGGTGACCCAGAGGATGAAGTCGTCCACCTGTTCGGCCGTGGCCGGCGGCGGCCGGTGGGCCCACAGGCGCTCGTTCCGGACGATCGCCACCGCGTACCGCCAGCCCAGCAGGATGCCGGCCACATAGGCCAGGGCGTACCAGCGGATGGCGATCGGGCCCAGCTGAACGAGGACGGGATCGAATTCGGGAAACGGCACGGTCTTGCGGCTCCGGCGTTGCTATTCCGGGTGTTAGACGAGAAGCCCTTCGCTTTCGACCCCCGAAGGCCCATATAGAGCGTTGAAGGGGGCGGCCTCCGCCGGCCCAGAACGAAGAAAATGCAGACTCAGAACCCGATCCTCGACGAGCTCGCCAAGCTGACGACCGCCGCCATGGGCATGGCCCAGGCCGCCGGCGAAGAGGCCAAGGCCGCCTTCCGCAGCCAGGCCGATCGCATCGCCGCCGAGCTCGACCTCGTCCGCCGCGAGGATTTCGACGCGCTCAAGGCCGAACTGGCCGCTCTCCGCCTGGAGGTGGAGGCTCTCCGCGCTGCCCAGACCGCGCCGAAGCGAGCGACCAAAGGCCCGAAGGGCGAAGCCGCCTGACCCTTTCTGTGCACAACACGCCCGTGGGGGCCGAACGCCACAATATGAAGGTGACGGCCCCGCCACGAAGCAGCTTACCTTCAGTGTCGCTGGCGATTCGGAGGCGGATCACCGCTCCCCGCCCGCTGCGAAAGGGGTCTTAGAATGGACACCTCCCTGACGGACGACAGCGTCCTGCTCTCCAACGACCCGCTCGACGTGGTCGAGCATGTGCTCACCGCCGAGAACCTGCCCTTCGACCGCACGGAAGAGGGCGACCTGGCCTTCAGCCTGGCCGGCGACTGGAAGGACTATGAACTCTGGTTCGCCTGGCGTCCCGAGGGCGACACGCTGCAACTCTGCCTCTCCATGGATCAGCGGGCGCCGAAGGAAAAGCGCCAAGCGGCCCAGGAACTGATCGCGGCGATCAATCCCCGGGTCTGGCTCGGCCACTTCGAGCTCTGGGAAGACGGCGAGATCATCTTCCGCCACGGCATGGCCCTGATGACCGGCGAACAGCCGAGCCTGGCCCAGGCCGCGGCTATGATCGACGTGGCCGTGGAGGCGGGCGACCGCTTCTACCCGGCCTTCGACTTCATGCTCCGCGGGGCCAAGAGCCCGCAGGAGGCCATCGCCGCCTGTATGTTCGAGACCGTCGGCGAGGCCTGACCCTCCTGAAACAAGGGGGGCGAAGGCGGCGCTTCGCCCGGCGCCCAGGGGCTCCGGGCGCGGACGGCCTCGTCTGGCGTCATGCGGCCTCCCCCTGGCGGGGCGCACCTGCTAGTCATCCGCCGATGACCACACCGATCCTGATGCTGGGCGCTGGCCGGATGGGCGGCGCCATGCTCGACGGCTGGCGCGCCGCCGGCGCCTTCGCCGCCGCCGATGTCCTGATCCGCGACCCCAATCCGGGCCCCGCCGCCACGGCCGCCGCCGAGGCGGGCGCGGTGCTTAATCCGCCCGAGGGCGATCTCGCCCGGGCGCGGACGGTGGTGCTGGCGGTGAAGCCGCAGATCTGGCGCGCGGCCGCCGCCGAGGCCGCCCCGCTGCTGGCGGAGGATGCGATGATCGTCTCCATAGCCGCCGGCGTTAAGTCCAAGGACATCGCTCAGGCGTTCGGCGGGCGGCCCGTGGCCCGGGTCATGCCGACCACCGCCGCCGCCATCGGCCAGGGGACGGCCAGCGTCTTCTCGGAGGATCGGGCGGCTCTCGCCCGGGCCCGGACGCTGTTCGAGCCCCTGGGGACAGTGGTGGAACTCGTCGACGAGAACCTGATGCACGCGGCGACCGCGGTGTCGGGGTCGGCGCCGGCCTACCTCTACGCCTTCATCGAGGCCCTGGAGGGCGCGGGGGTCGCCGCCGGCCTCTCGCCCGCCGACGCGCGAGGCCTGGCCCGCTCGACCCTGACCGGGGCCGCGGCGCTGCTGGCCCGAACCGGCGAGGATCCGGTCGAGCTGCGCCGCCAGGTGACCTCGCCGGGCGGCACCACCGAGGCGGCGCTCAATGTCCTGCTGCAGGCCCGCGGCGGCCTGCCCGACCTGCTGCGCGAGGCGGTCGGCGCGGCGGTGCGCCGCTCGAAGGAGCTGGGCGGCTAGGGGCGGCCTTAGCCGGGCAGGCTGCCCGGCAGGCGGACGATGGCCCGCAGGCCGCCCAGGGGCGAACGGTCCAGGGTGATGTCGCCGCCGTGGCCGCGGGCCACGTCCCGGGCGATGGCCAGGCCCAGGCCCACGCCCTTGGTGTTCTGGTTGCGGGACTCATCCAGGCGCGAGAAGGCCTTGAAGGCGTCCTCGTAGCGCTCGGGCGGGATGCCGGGGCCGTCGTCGTCCACTGTGATCTCCACCCCGCCCTGGGCGCGGCGGCGCGCGGCCACCTCCACCCGCCGGCCGTGGGCTGCGGCGTTCATGATCAGGTTGGAGAGGGCCCGTTTCAGCAGGTTCGGCCGCGCCATGGCCGTCAGTTCGGCGTCCGCGGCGACGCTCACCTGGGCCCCGGCGCGGATGGCGCCTTCGCTCACCTCGTCCAGCAGCCGCCGCAGGGGCGTGAGCTCCAGGGCCTCGCCGCCCTCGCCGCGGGCGAACGCTAGGTACTCGTCGATCATGTGCTCCATCTCGGCGAGGTCGCGCTTCATGGCTGCCGCGCCTGAGGTCTCTTCCAGGGCCAGGGCCAGCTTGAGCCGGGTGAGCGGGGTGCGCAGGTCGTGACTCACCGAGGCCAGCAGGGCCGTGCGCTGGTCGATGTGGCGCTGGATGCGGGCGCGCATGTCGAGGAAGGCCCTGGCCGCCCGGCGGACCTCCTTGGCGCCCTGGGGCTTGAAGCTGGGCTGGTCGACCCCGCGGCCGAAGGCCTCGGCGGCGTTGGCGAGGCGTTCGATGGCCCGGACCTGGTTGCGGATGAAGAGGATGGCGACGGCGGTCAGCAGGACGGTGGCCACCGTCATCCACAGGACGAAGATGTGGCCCTGGGTGGCGAAGGCGCGGTCGCGCGGCGCCAGCACCCGCATGACGCCCCCGGGCACGCTCACGCGGATGTCGACAAAGGCCGGATAGCGGGTGGTGTCGAACCAGAACGGATCGTCCAACCGCTCGGACAGGGCCCGCTCCAGCGAGCGGTCGATGGGAGCGAAGAAGGGCTCCCAGAGCACCGGGGGGCTGCGCCTTCGCGCTGGCAGCGCCCGGTCGGGCTGCAGGGCGATGGACAGGCCCATGGACTCCTCGGCCCGGCGGGACAGGCGGGCGAAGCTCTCGGGGCGAGGATCGTCCTTGTAGCTCTCCACGGCCCAGGCGATGTCGCCGGCCAGGCCCTCGGAGAGGCGGGCGGTGACGGTCTGCCAGTGGGCGTCGAAGAAGACGTAGGTCACGGCCACCTGCATCAGCGCGACCGGCAGGACGATGATCAGCAGCGAGCGGCCGAACAGGGTCGTGGGCAGGCGGCCCCGCAGCCAGCGCCCCAGCCTGCGCGGGAGCGACCCGCTCATCGGCCGTCCCCGGTGAACGGGGCCGGCGCCTGTCGCGCCGCGGCCGTCATCAGTCGGGAACGAGGCGGTAGCCGACCCCGCGGACGGTCTGCAGGTAGCGCGGCGCCTTGGGGTCTTCCTCGATCTTGCGGCGCAGGCGGGTGACCTGCACGTCCACCGCCCGGCCAGACGGATCGACGCTGTCCCGGGCCAGCTCCAGCCGGTCCACCGGTTCGTGCGGGGTGCGAGCGAGCTGGCGCAGCAGGGCGATCTCGGCCTCGGTCAGGCGCACCGCCTCGCCGTTGGAGGTGAGTTCCCCGCGCTCGGGATCGAAGCGGCAGCGCCCGAGGGAAAGAACGCCGCCCGGCGCTGGCCGGTCCTGGGCCCGGCGCAGGATGGCCTCGATGCGCAGCAGCAACTCCTCGGGCTCGAAGGGCTTGCCCAGATAGTCGTCGGCGCCGGTGCGCAGGCCCTCGATGCGGTCGCCGGGCTCTCCCCGGGCGGTGAGCATCAGCACCGGCGTGCGGCCTCCGGGGCCCCGCTGCTCGCGCAGCCAGCGGGTCAGGGAGAAGCCGTCCTCGCCGGGCATCATCACATCGAAGACGGCGAGGTCGAAATCGAGGGTGGAGAGCAGCCGCCGGGCCGCAGCCCCGCCTGAGGCGGCGGTCACCCGGAAGCCGGCCCGGGTGAGATAGGCCTTGAGCAGGTCGCGGATCCGGTCGTCGTCATCCACCACCAGCAGGTGGCGGCCGCGGGCGTCGGGCGAGCCCGGGGTCATCCGCGCCCTCCGCCGGCATGGGGATTGCGCGCCCGTCCGCCCGCCAGGGCGGCGAGGATGCGACGGGCGCCGGCCACGCCGTCGAGTCCGCCCACCCGGTAGGCCCGGGAGATCTGGGTCCGCAGCCGTTCGGACACAGCGCCTTCGAAGGCCCGGCCGGCTTCGGTGAGGACGGCGGTGCGGCGGCGTCCGTCGAGGTCGCCCGCCGCCTTTTCCACAAGACCCTTGGCGGCCAGGTCCACGAGGATGCGGCTGGCCGCCTGCTTCGACAGGCTGGTGAGGTGGGCCAGCTCCTGGACGCCGATGCCCGGCCGGCGGCGCAGCAGGAAGGCGGCGCGCCAGTGGGAGCGGCCCAGGCCCAGGTTCTGGTCGGCCAGGCCCTGGTCCACGGCGGACCACAGGGCGGCTTCGGACAGCATGAGCAACTCGAGCCCGGCGTCGAGTTCGTCTTCGCGGAGGATCAGGCGCGGATCGGCAGGCGCGTTCACGCCGTCACCATAAGCCGCGCCGCCCCCGGCGCGCTAGCGGGGCGGGGGTGCGGGCTCAGGCCAGCCAGGTGTCGGGTCGCGGATAGGCCTCGTCACGAGCCAGGTAGATCACCCCGACAACCAGACGCACGGCGAACCAGACGGCGATCAGCGACCAGATGGCCCAGGCCACGAACACCAGGGGCAGGCCGATGAGCACCACCGACAGGGGGATTCCCACCGCGAAAAGCAGCGCCGCCAGCAGGCCCCAGGCGATGCCGATCCAGAAGGTGCGGATCAGGAAGGTGTAGTGGGTGCGCATGCGGGCGCCAGCCCGGTCGCGCTGCACATAGGCCAGGATCAGGCCGATGATGACCGTGATGCCCGTGGCGTAGGTCAGGAAGTAGAGCGCGTAGGTCACCGCCGGCATGGTGCGGTCTTCGGCGACCCCGTCGTCCAGGCGGTCCGTCATGTGCTGAGCCTCTCTTCCCGTTTCGGTGATGATGCCTGAACCGTGGCGTGTGGAAAGAGGCTGCGTGCGGCGCCGGTCAGGAGCGCTCCAGCACGATCTCCACCCCGGCGCCCACGGCGTCGGGGGCGAGGGCCAGGGGCTTTTCGATCCGCACCCGGGCGCGGGCGACCCGGGCGTCCTCGAGGCAGCGACGGGCCAGCCGGTGGGCGAAGGTCTCCACCAGGTCGATATGGCCGCCGGCGGCGATGTCCTGGGCCGCCGTCAGGATGGACTCGTAGTTGACGGTGTCGGCCAGCCGGTCGCTGTCGTCGGTGGGCACGTCCAGCTCCACGTCGACGATCAGGGGCTGAACCCGGCCGATCTCGTGGCGATAGACGCCGATCTCCGCCTGCACCTTCAGGCCAGTGACAAAAACGCGGCTCGTGGCCAGCCGGAGGGTGGTCATGACAGGTGCTGTCCGGAGTCGGCGGCGATCATCTGGCCGGTCACCGAGCCGGCGTCGATCAGGTAGCGCAGGGCCAGGCCGATCTCCGCCGGGGGCACCGGCCGTTGCAGCAGGGTGGAGGCGGCCTCGGCCTCGAAGGCGGCCTGGTCCTGGTGGATCGACGGCAGGGTCGGGCCGGGGCCGATGCCGTTGACCCGGATGCGCGGGGCGAGGTCCACCGCCAGCATGCGGGTCGCGGCCCACAGGGCGGCCTTGCTCAGCGAATAGGAGAAGAACTCGGGGGTGGTCCCCAGCACCCGCTGGTCGAGGATGTTGACGATCAGGCCCTCGCACTCGGCCGGCAGGCGACGGGCGAAGGCCTGGGCCAGGACCAGGGGCGCGCGCAGGTTGGTCTCCAGGTGCAGGTCCCAGGAGGCGCGGTTGAAGTCGGCGAAGGAGTCCTGCTCGAAGACGCTGGCCGAATTGACCAGCAGGGTCACCGGACCGAGCTCGGCCTCGGCCTCGCCCACCAGGGCCACGGTGGCGGCTTCCCTCCGCAGGTCGCAGGCGAACAGGGCGGCCTTGCGCCCGCGGGCGCGCACATCGGCGGCGGCGGCCTCGGCGGCGTCGTCCACGGTGCGGACGTGCAGCGCCACATCATAGCCGGCGTCGGCGGCGACCTGAGTCAGCACCCGGCCGATGCGCCGGGCGGCGCCCGTCACCAGCGCGACGCCGCGGCTGGCCACTGGAAGCGTGTCCCCTGGGGCTTAGTCGAGGCGGCCGAACTCGTAGAAGTTCAGCGCGGCGATCACGATGAGGAAGATGGCGATGCTGTAGATGCCGATCACGTCGCTGGCTCCGGCTGGAAAGGGTGTGCGCGCTTTAGCGAGCGGCGTCGCCGCCCGCAAGCCGACTTGTCGAACGGACATCGGGGCGGTCAAGGTTCATCGAACATCGAGAGGAGGTCCTGATGCCGTTGTCGCCGATCCCCACCGAGGCGTTCGAGAAGATCGCCCTCGGCATCGACCGGCCCGAAGATATCGTCGTGGGGCGCGACGGGCGCGTCTATGCGTCGGACCACCGGTGCGCCGTGGCCGAGCTGCTGCCGGGGGGCGCGTTCCGGCGGCTGGGACCCAAGGGCGGGGCGCCGAACGGCATCAATATGGACGCCCAGGGCCGCATCGTGATCGCCAATTTCGGCATCTACGACCGGGAGGCCGGGCCGCTGCAGCGGTTCGATCCGGTGAGCGGAGAGCACGAGACCCTGCTCGCCGAGGTGGAAGGGCGACTTCTGACCTCGGCCAACTATCCGGTGATCGACCGGGCCGGGAACATCTGGTGCGCCAACTCCACCCACGCCGAGACCTGGCCCCAGGCGCTGGACGGGCGGGAGGACGGCTTCATCTTCGTCCTGCGGCCCGACGGCACGGCCGACGTGGTGGCGGACGGGCTGAAGTTCCCCAACGGCCTGGCGCTCTCGGCGGACGAGGCTTTCCTGTTCTGCGCTCAGACCAGCGGCGCCGACGTGCTGCGCTTCCCGATCCTTGGCGGCGCCCGGCTCGGGACCGGCGAACGCTACGGCCCGGTGCTCGGCCGGCTGATGCGGCCCGGCGAGAGCGCGGACAATCACGGGGGCGACCTCGGCTACACCGACGGCATCGGCTTCGACGCCGAGGGCAACCTCTGGGTCTGCCTGCCGGCGGCCAACAAGGTGGTGGCCATCACGCCGGACGGGGCGGTGGAGACGGTGATCCACGATCCCAGCGGCAAGATCGTCAACCACCCGACCAACGTCGCCTGGGGCGGACCCGACCTGAAGGACCTCTACATCGGCTCGATCCGGGCCGACTATGTGCTCAAGGCCCGCTCACCCGTTGCGGGCCAGCCGCAGATTCACCAGCTGTGACGTGACGTGAGGGGCTTCCGCACTGAACGCTGATCATTAAAATGCTTGTTTGAACGATCGGGGCGGCCCGTCCCGAGGAAAAAGAAAGTCCAGGAGGACCGCATGCGCGAGTACCTGAAATTCTACATCGACGGCGAATGGGTCGACCCGGTCGAGCTGAAGACCCTCGATGTGGAGAACCCGGCCACGGAGGAGGTGGTCGGCAAGATCGCGCTCGGGTCCGCGGCCGACGTGGACAAGGCGGTGAAGGCCGCCCGCCGCGCCTTCGAGAGCTGGTCGCAGACCAGCCGTGAGGAGCGCCTGGAGGTGCTGCAGCGCATCCTCGCCGAGTATCAGAAGCGCTTCGGCGACCTGGCCGCGGCGGTGACCGAAGAGATGGGGGCCCCGGCGAGCCTCGCCCAGCGGGCCCAGGTCCCGGCCGGCATGGGCCACCTGGCGACGGCGGCGAACATCCTGAAGGACTTCAAGTTCTCCGAGGACCGCGGCGAGACCCTGATCGTCAAGGAGCCGATCGGCGTCTGCTCGTTCATCACCCCCTGGAACTGGCCGCTGAACCAGATCGCCTGCAAGGTGGCGCCGGCCATCGCCACGGGCTGCACCATGGTGCTGAAGCCGTCGGAAGTGGCGCCGTTCTCGGGCCAGATCTTCGCCGAGATCATGCATGCCGCCGGCGTGCCGAAGGGCGTGTTCAACCTGGTCCACGGCGACGGCCTGGGCGTGGGCGTGCCGCTCTCGACCCATCCCGAAGTGGACATGGTCTCGTTCACCGGCTCGACCCGGGCCGGCATCGAGGTGGCCAAGAACGCCGCCCCGACCGTCAAGCGGGTGCACCAGGAGCTTGGCGGCAAGAGCCCGAACATCGTCCTGGACGACGACGCCTTCTCGAAGAGCGTCGCCCGCGGCGTGATGCATGTGATGAACAACTCGGGTCAGAGCTGCAACGCCCCGACCCGGATGCTCGTCCCTTCCAAACGTATGGAAGAGGCCATGGCGGTGGCCAAGGCCACGGCCGAGCAGGTCACCGTCGGCGACCCGAACGGCAACTTCAACATGGGGCCGGTGGTCTCCAAGGCCCAGTGGGAGAAGATCCAGGGCCTGATCCAGAAGGGCATCGATGAGGGCGCGACCCTGGTCGCCGGCGGCCTCGGCCGTCCGGAGGGCCTAGAGAAGGGCCACTATGTGAAGCCCACCGTGTTCGCCAACGTCACCAACGACATGACCATCGCCCGGGAAGAGATCTTCGGGCCGGTGCTGTCGATCCTGGGCTACGAGAGCGTCGAGGAAGCCGTCCGCATCGGCAACGACACGGTGTACGGCCTGGCCGGCTACGTGAACGGCGCGGACCTGGCCAAGGCTCGGGAAGTGGCCTCGAAGCTGCGGGCGGGCCAGGTGTCGATCAACGGCGCCTCGGACATGACCGCTCCGTTCGGCGGCTACAAGCAGTCGGGCAACGGCCGCGAGTGGGGCGACTATGCCTTCCACGAATTCCTCGAGACCAAGGCGATCATGGGCTACGCGCCCAAGGCCGCCGAATAGGCTCCGGCGCAGGTCGTCGGATTGGCCCTCCCCGTTCGCGGGGAGGGCTTTTTCATGGGGCGGTGCGGCGGGTGTCCGACCAGGCCAGCACGGCCATGCCGAGGAGCGTCGAGACCAGCGAGCCGGCGACGACGCCGATCCGCACCTTGGCCTGGATGGCCGCATCGGCCGGGAAGGCCAGGCCCCCGATGTAGAGGCTGAGGGTGAAGCCCACCCCGCACAGGACCGAGACGCCGTAGAGGTCGAGCCACCTGGCCCCCATGGGCCGACGCGCCCACTTCAGGCCGATGGCCAGGGCCACGGCGCCGAACACGCCAAGCTGCTTGCCCAGCACCAGGGCGAGGCCAAGGCCCAGGGCCACCGGCGCCGTGGGCGTGTCGGGCGGCAGATGGCGCAGGGGAAAGCCCGCGGCCGTGAACAGGAACAGCGGCAGGATCAGGAAGGCCACATAAGGGTGCAGGGTGGCGACCACCTGGTCCAGCACGCCCGGCGCGCCCGGCCTCTTGGGCCGCAGCGGCGTCACTGAGGCGGCCAGCAGTCCCGCCAGGGAGGGATCGAGGCCGGACTTCACGACAAAGCCCCACAGCAGCAGGAAGCCCGCCGTCCAGAAGGCGTAGGGCGCCGCCGCCCAGCGGGACATCGCCCCCAGCACCAGGAAGGTGGCCAAGGCGCCGCCCAGCATCGCCGGTCGCAGGGCCTCGGTGAAGGCCAGGGCGATCAGTACGACGCTGACCAGGTCCTGGATGATGGCCACCGTCAGCAGGAAGACCCGCAGCGGCGGCGGCAGCCTGGGCGCGGCCACGGCCACGAGGGCCAGGGCCAGGGCGGCGTCGGTGGGGGCGACCGCGGGCCAGGCCTGGGCCACCCCGTCCTCGCCGGCGTTCACCGCCAGGAAGATCAGCGCCGGGACGATCACGCCCCCCGCCGCCGCCAGCAGCGGCAGGGCCAGCCGGCGCGGGTTGGACAGTTCGCCCCGGACGATCTCCTGTTTGATCTTCAGGCCCAGGACCAGAAAGAAGACCGGCATCAGGGCGGCCTTCACCCAGCCGGCGATGGTCAGGGTTTCGGCGAAGGGGCCGATCCGCACCGGGACCGGATGGCCGACGACGGCCGCATAGCCCGTCGCCCACGGCGAGTTGGCCCACAGGATCGCAAGCGCCGCCGCCAGGGCCAGCAACAGCCCCGAGCCGGTCTCCGTCCGCAGGAATTCGAGCGTCGAGCGCCTGCCCATCGCCTTTTGCGTAACAGGGGGCGGCGACGGAATCGAGCGTGGAGCCGCGCCGCCTCGCCGGGCTAGGGTGGGCGAAAAGCCACGACCCGGAGGAAACCATGAGACTGGCCGCCCCTCGCATCCGCCCGCTGGCCGACGATGAACTGACGCCCGAGCAGGCGGCGGCCCTGCAGCCGGTGAGGGAAGGCCGCCTCGGCGTGCTCAACATCTTCCGCACCCTGGCCCATGCGCCCAAGGCCCTCGCCCGCTTCAACGATTGGGGCGGCTATGTGCTCTCCCGCCGCAACGACCTGCCGGCCCGCGAGCGGGAGATCGTCGTTCTGCGGATCGGCTACCTCTGCCGCTCGGGCTACGAGTTCACCCAACACACCCGCATCGGCCTCGACTGCGGCCTGACGCCGGACGAGATCGCTCGCATCAAGCGCGGCGCCGACGCCGACTGGAGCCCCGCCGATGCGGCGCTGATCCGGGCCTGTGACGAACTCCATGCCGACCAGTTCATCACAGAGCCCACCTGGGCCGAGCTTGGCCGCCACTTCAGCGACAAGCAGCGCATGGACCTAGTGTTCACCGCGGCCCAGTACACCCAGGTCTCGATGATCCTGAACACCTTCGGAGTGCAGCTGGAGGAGGGCGAGACGCTTGACCCGGACCTGCGCGGCTTCTGACGCCCTGCGGCTTCTGGCGCCTCGAGTCCGATTGCGGTTGGATGGGACGGCTGGCGCCCGTATGTAGCCCTGATGACGCCTGCGACCCGACGCGCCCAGCGCCGAGCCTCGGCCTTTCGGAAGTTCTTCGACCAGGAAGCGTCGGGGGGCTATGTGCTCATGGCCGCCGCGGCCGTGGCCCTGGTGGTGGCCAATTCACCGCTGGCGGGCCCGTACTTCGGCCTGCTGGAGACCAAGCTCGGCTTCACCCTCGGGCCCGTCCACCTGAACGAAAGCATCCTGCACTGGATCAACGACGGGCTGATGGCCCTGTTCTTCCTGCTGGTGGGGCTCGAGATCAAACGGGAGGTGCTGGACGGCCAGCTCTCCCGGCCGTCCCGCGTGGTGCTGCCCGGGCTTGCGGCCCTGGGCGGCGTGGCGGTCCCGGCGCTGATCTATGCGGGTTTCAACTGGGCCGATCCCGAAGCCTCGCGCGGGTGGGCGATCCCCGCCGCCACGGACATCGCCTTCGCCCTCGGGGTGCTCAGCCTAGCGGGCGACCGCATCCCGGCGTCGTTGAAGATCTTCCTGACCGCCCTGGCCGTGCTGGATGACCTGGCGGCGATTCTGATCATCGCCATCTTCTACACCGCCGACCTGCAGCTGGCGGCCCTGGGCGGGGCGGCGGTGGTCCTGGCCCTTCTCGTTTTGATGAACCGCCTGCGGGTGCGGCAGCTGTGGCCCTATCTGCTGGCGGGCCTCGTCCTGTGGTGGTTCGTCTTCGAGTCCGGCGTCCACGCCACCCTGGCCGGCGTCGCGCTGGCCATGACCATCCCGCTTGACCGCACCCCGGCCCAGCCCGACGCCCACAGCCACAGGACCTCGCCGCTGCACCGGCTGGAGCACTGGCTGCACAAACCGGTGGCCTTTTTGATCGTGCCGGTCTTCGGCTTCGCCAACGCCGGCCTTTCCCTGGCTGGGATCACCCCCGCCATGCTCACCGACACGGTCATGCTGGGGATCGCCCTCGGCCTCTTCCTCGGCAAGCAGCTGGGCGTGTTCCTCACCGCCCTGCTGGTGATCCGCCTGGGCTGGGCCGACATGCCCAAGCACGCCAGCGTGGGGCAACTCTACGGCGTGGCGGTGGTCTGCGGCATCGGCTTCACCATGAGCCTGTTCGTGGGCAACCTGGCGTTCACGACGCCCGATCTGCTCACCGAGACCAAGGCCGGCGTCTTCGCCGGTTCGCTGATCTCGGCGCTGGTGGGCCTGACCCTCCTCAAGACTTTCCGTCCCGACGTGCCGGCGGCTCGCCGGGAGGCCTGATCTCCTCGGGTGCGGAACGGCTTGGCCGTGCGCCGCGTTTGCGCCCGGTCGGGGCCACCTGAGGAGTTCGCACCTTGAACAGCATTATCTATCTCGTCGGCCTGGTCGTGGTTGTCCTGATCATCCTGGGTTTCCTCGGCATTCGCTGACCGGCAGGCAGCACGGGTGCTGCCCTCCGGCTGAAAAAGGGGCTACCTGCCAGGGATGCCGGTCACGTCCGCCTATCGCCCCGATCCGAGGTTCCCGGCGCTGGGGGCCGAGTTCGCCGATCCCGTGGCGGCGGCGCGCTTCCCCAAGACCCTGCTGCGCTATCGCAACGACCGGGCTGCCGCCTCGGTGGGGCTTGATGGCCTGACCGACGCCGAGTGGATCGCCCACTTCGGTCGGTTCGAGCCCCTGCCGGACAACATCGACCCGCCCCTGGCCCAGCGGTACCACGGCCATCAGTTCCGGGTTTACAACCCCGAGCTCGGCGACGGCCGCGGCTTCCTGTTCGCCCAGCTGCGTGAAGCCGGGACGGACCGCCTGCTGGACCTTGGGACCAAGGGATCGGGCCCCACGCCCTGGTCACGCTCGGGCGACGGGCGCCTGACCCTGAAGGGCGGGGTGCGCGAGGTGCTGGCCACCGCCATGCTGGAGGCGCTGGGCGTGCCCACCTCCCGCTCGTTCTCGCTGATCGAGACGGGTGAGCAGCTGGTGCGCGGGGACGAGCCCAGTCCCACGCGCTCGTCCGTGCTGGTCCGGCTGTCCCACAGCCACATCCGCTTCGGCACCTTCCAGCGCCATGCCTTCTTCGAAAAGGCCGACCGCATCGGCCTGCTCGGGGACCATGTGATCGCCAACTACTATCCCGACCTCGCCGAGGTGGAGGATCGTCCCGCCGCCCTGCTGGCCGCCGTGGGCGAGCGCTGCGCGACCCTGACGGCGCGCTGGATGGCCGCGGGCTTCGTCCACGGGGTCCTCAACACCGACAACATGAACATCACGGGCGAGAGCTTCGACTATGGCCCGTACCGCTTCCTGCCGAGGTCGGATCCCAACTTCACGGCGGCCTATTTCGACCATTCCGGGCTCTACGCCTTCGGCCGCCAGCCCGAGGCTGTGTTCTGGAACCTGCAACAGCTGGCCGGATGCCTCACGTTCGTCACCGGCAGCGATCCGCTGGTGGCGGCGCTAAACACCTTTGGCCAGGCGTACCGGCGCGAACTGGCGTCGGCGATGGTCCGGCGCCTGGGGCTCAAGCCGCGGGGACCGGAGGCCGACGAACTCCTGGTGCAGGCGGCGTTCAAGGGGCTCGCCTTTGGCGGGGAGCGCTTGCGCTGGGAGCCGTTCTTCTTTGACTGGTTCTGCGGCCGCGATCCCGCCGGGCCGCGGGCGGACCTCTACGCCGCCGACGAGTTCGCCGACTTCCGCGCGCGGATCGCCCCTTATGAGCCCGAGCGCCCCGAGCGCCTGGCGCATCCGTATTTCCAGGGCGAAGCGCCGGAGGAGCTGCTCTACGACGAGATCGAGACCATCTGGGCCCCCATCGCCGAGGCCGACGACTGGAGCCGCTTCCACGACAAGCTCGCCCGGATCGAGGCCGCGCGCGTCGCCTGGGGCCTTGCTTAGCCGGGCGGGGTCCTAGTCGAATCCGAGTTGGCGGCGCAGGGTTTCAGGGCTAACGCCCCGGGCTCGCAGTTCGCGCAGGGTCTCGGACCGGTCGCGCTTGGCGAACCGGCGCCCGTCCGGCCCGGTCAGCAGGCGGTGGTGGTGATAGGTGGGCGTCGGCAGGCCGAGCAGGGCCTGCAGAAGCCGCTGCACATGGGTGGCCTCGGCCAGATCCTCGCCGCGGACGACGTGGGTGATCCCCTGTAGGGCGTCGTCCAGCACCACGGCCAGATGATAGGCCACGCCCACGTCCTTGCGGGCCAGGACCACGTCGCCGCCCAGTTCAGGCCGCGCCTGGACGAGGCGGGCCTCGCCCGAACCCTCCTCCACGAAGGTTAGGCCTGAAAAGCCGCCCAGCCGCGCTTCCGCCGCCGCCAGAGACAGGCGCCAGGCGAAGGGCTCGCCGGCGGCCAGCCGCCGAGCCTCCTCCTCGGGCGGCAGGGGCGCGCCCCGGAAGGCCTCCATGGCGCTGTGCGGGGCCCGGGCGATCTCCTCGGCCACCTCCTTGCGGGTGCGGAAGCAGCGGTAGAGCAGGCCGTCCGCCTCCAGCCTGCCGAGGGCGGCCTGATAGTCGGCCAGATGTTCCGACTGCCGGCGCACGGGCGTCTCCCAGGATAGTCCCAGCCACGCCAGGTCCTCGTAGATCGCCGCCTCGTACTCGGGGCGACAGCGGGTGACGTCGATGTCCTCGATGCGCAGGACGAACCGGCCGTCCGCCGCGCGGGCGGCGGCGTAGGCGGTCAGGGCCGAAAAGGCGTGGCCGCGGTGCAGATAGCCGGTGGGCGAGGGGGCGAAACGGGTGGCGAACACCCCAGGCCCTTTATCAGTCCTGCCGGACGTGCGGGAACAAGCCCATGTGCTGCAGCACGGCGGCGATGAACGGCCGCTCCCCGCCGAGAACCTCGCGCATGTGTTCGAACTGCTTGAAGCCGACCATCTCGGCCAGGCCGTGGGCCGCGCACCAGGAGGCGATGGTGGCCAGCTCCAGATCGGTCTCGGCGCTCGGGTCGGCGCCGTGCTCCACCATGGTCGCGCGGACCATGCAGTAGGCGCTGTCGTCCTCCGAGCCCCGGGTGTCCATGGGCAGGGCTTCCTTGTCCCGGGCCGCGTCATACATCACCCGGTAGAGCGCGGGATGCTCGCGGGCGAAGCAGACATAGGCGAGGCCCAGGGCGGTGAGTTGCTGGCGGCCCTGTTCGGTGGCCTTGGCCTCGCGCATCCTAGCGTTGAGGATCTCCCAGCCCTCATGGGCCACCGCGTCCAGCAGTTCGGCCTTGTCCTTGAAGTGATGATAGGGCGCGGCGGGGCTGACCCCGGCCTCGCGGGCCACCGCCCGCAGCGAGAGCGCGCTGGGCCCCTCCGCCTCCAGCAGCCGCCGGGCCGCATCGACCAGGGCTCGGCGAAGGTCGCCGTGGTGGTAGGGCCGGGATTCCGCGCTCTGAGCCTCTTTCATCACCTGCACCATAGGTCTGCATCTGGACGCCGTAAAGATCATCTTGACGGCGCTCAGATCGGCGTTATCTTAGCGGCGTTCAAATCAAGAAAACGCCCCGCCGGCCCCTGGGTTCGGCGGAAAGACTGAAAGGTGTGTGTCTCATGTTCCTCGCCAGGTTCGAACGGCATTTCGACCGTCTCGCCCCCGTCTACCTGCTGTTCCTCGGTCTCACCGCGGCCGGCGCCACGGCGGCGATCGGCGTCTGAGGGCCTCCCCGCCCTAGCCGACGAAAAGCGAAGGGCCCCCATTGCGGGGGCCCTTCTTTCTCTGCGCGCGCCCCAGCATGAACGGGGTGTGCAAAATCGCATAACAGTGCAGCGCAAATAGCTATCTGAGCAATGTTCGGATGGTGCTATCTAAACGTTGTCCAGATGAGGCGACGCTCCAGGGCGCGGTCCTCGCCAATGAACCCTCAGGGAGAAAAGCGATGTCGTTCCGAATGAACCGGATGCTCGACGTGGCGGTCTCGTTTGCGATCGTGAGCCTGGCCTTCACGCTCGCGGGCGCCACCGCCGCCCTCGGCGCCTAAGCCATGCGCCAGGGGCCGGCCTCGTCCGCCGCGTAGCGGGCGGGGCCCGGAGCCCCTCGAATACCAACTTCGATATCGACGCCCGACGACCGCTGTTCGATGTCGTGGAGATGTGTTCGAATCGAGCCTATAGTTTTGGCCGTGCAGCCACTTAAGACGAGGGCCGTGTCTTCAGCCCCAAGTCGCCTGCCATAGCCGCCGTACGCGGCCCCGGGAGAGCCGGCCATGCAGGTGCTTAGGCATCCGCCGTCCGGCTGGCCGTGTCTGGTGCTGAACGCCGACTACCGGCCGCTCAGCTACTACCCCCTGTCGCTCTGGCCCTGGCAGGAAGTCGTCAAGGCGGTCTTCCTCGACCGGGTGGATGTGGTCTCCACCTACGACCAGGTCATCCACTCCCCCTCCTTCGAAATGAAGCTGCCGAGCGTGGTGTCGCTGAAGCACTACGTGGCCCAGGACCGGCCCCCGGCCTTCACCCGCTTCAATCTCTTCCTCCGCGACAGCTTCACCTGCCAGTACTGCGCCTCCACCGAGGAGCTGACGTTCGACCATGTGGTCCCGCGCTCCCGCGGCGGGCGGACCACCTGGGAAAACATCGTCACCGCCTGCGCTCCCTGCAATCTGTCCAAGGGGGGGCGCACCCCGGCCGAGGCGCACATGCACCCGCGCCAGAAGCCGCGCCGGCCCACCGCTTTCGAGCTGCAGGAACGGGGGCGCCGCTTCCCGCCGCACCACCTGCACGAGAGCTGGCTCGACTACCTCTACTGGGACATCGAGCTGGAGGCCTGAGCGGCCCGCTGCGGCGTACAGCCCAGCTTGATCATTGTCATGGACGCCCGGCCGCGGCTGGGGAGTTTGCCGGCGTGGTCCGATCCCGCCGCCGCGCCTGCTCAAGCTCCGTCTTCGCGAGCGAACCGCGTCGCTCGCGTCGGCGGGCGCATCTGGCCACGCCGTCCCGGTCTTTGTGCTCAGAAGAAAGTCGCCCGTGTCGCCTACGCCCGCCATCCCGTCCGCGGAAACCTTCCGCGCCGCCCTCGACGAGGCCGCTATCGTCGCCGTCACCGACCGGGCCGGGCGCATCATCGAGTGCAATGAGCGCTTCTGCCTGATCAGCGGCTACAGCCGGGAGGAGCTGATCGGGCGGACCCACCGGATCGTCAATTCCGGCCACCACGACCGCGACTTTTTCCGCCAGATGTACGCCGAGATCTCCCAGGGGCGGGTCTGGAAGGGCACCATCTGCAACCGCCGCAAGACGGGCGAGCTCTACTGGGTGGACACCACCATCTATCCGAACCGCGACGCGGAGGGGCAGATCAACGCCTACATCTCCCTGCGCTTCGAGGTGACCAGCCACGTGGCGGCTCTCACGGCCCTGGAAGCCGCCACCGAGGAGGCGATGCGGGCGGCCAGCGCCAAGGATCAGTTCCTGGCCAACATGAGCCACGAGGTGCGCACGCCGCTGAACGGGATCATCGGCCTGGCGGCGGCCCTGGGCGCGAGCGACCTCGACCCCAAGCAGCGGGAGATGATCGAGCTGATCCTGCGCTCGGGCGAGTCCCTGCGGCGGATCCTCGACGACGTCCTTGACATCGCCAAGGCCGACGCCGGCGCCCTGGCCATCGAGCGGCGCGCCATCGACCTGCGCGAGGAACTCCAGGCCGCCGCCGAACTGATGCGCATCCGGGCCGAGGAGAAGGGGCTGCGGTTCGAGGTGGCCTTCGGGGAGGGCGCCGACGGCTGGGTCATGGCCGACCCCGCGCGCCTGCGGCAGATCCTTTCCAACCTGATCTCCAACGCCATCAAGTTCACCGACGTGGGCGAGGTGCGGGTGCAGGTGGCCGTGCGCGAGGCGGGCGAGGGCTGGCGCCTGACGATCGACGTGATCGACACCGGCATCGGCTTCGACGAGGCCCAGGCCGAGAAGCTGTTCGACCGCTTCGTCCAGGCCGACGGGTCCAGCGCCCGGCGCCACGGCGGGGCGGGCCTTGGCCTGGCCATCTCCCGGACCCTCGCCGAGCTCATGGGCGGCACGCTCGAGGCCAGGTCGGAGCCCGGGCTGGGCAGCGTGTTCCGGCTCGTGCTCCCGGTGGAGACTGTCGCCCGGCCTGCGCCGCCGGCGGAGGCCGCGGGCTGGGCGCTGTGGGTGGACGATGTCCCGCCCCGGGTGCTGCTGGCCGAGGACCATCCCACCAACCAGCTGGTTGTGCGGGCCCTGCTGGAGCCCCTGGGGGCGACGGTGGAGGTGGCGGCCAATGGCGCCCAGGCCGTCGATCGGGCCGAGCGGGACGCCTACGACGTGATCCTGATGGACATGCAGATGCCGGTGATGGATGGCCTGGCGGCGGTGGCGGCCATCCGCGAGCGGGAACAGCGGCTGGGCCTGCCCCGGGTTCCCATCGCCATGCTCACGGCCAACACCTCGGGGGCGCATCGCAAGGCCGCCGACGAGCACGGCGCCGACGGCTTCATCGCCAAGCCCCTGACGCTGGATACGCTGGTCGGCGGGATCAATGAGGTGCTGGCCAGCCGCGCGCGCCAGCCGGCGGCCCTGGCCGTTCCGCCTGAGGCGCGCGGGGCCTAGGCGCCGATGACGGCCAGGAGGCCGGCGAAATCGTCGGCCAGATGGTCGGGGGCGAAGCGCGCCAAGGCCTCGGGCGTGGCGTAGCCCCAGGCGACGGCGGCGCAGGCGACCCGCGCCCGCCGGGCCGCTTCGATGTCCCGGGTCTCGTCACCCACCGCCAGGACGCGCCCGGGGCGGACGCCCTCGGCGCGGATCACCTTGCGGAACACCGGCGCCTTGCCGAACAGGGCCGCCCCGCAGGCATAGCGGCCCACCTGCGCCGCCGAGCCGCCCAGCACCTGGCGCACGACTGTCTCGCTGTTGGAGCTGACGATGGCCGTCCGCACGCCGGCGGCCTGAAGCCGGCCGAGGAAGTCCGCCGCCCCGGGAAACAGGCCGATCTCGTGGGCGTGGGCCTGCATCAGGGCGCGCATGTCCCGGGCGATCCCGGGCAGGCGCCAGGCCGGAATGCGCATCCGCCTGACGATCTCGCGATTGGAGAGGCCGCGCATGGCGTCCAGCTCGTCCGGCCCTGGCGCGGGCAGGCCGCGCGCCTGGAGAAAGCCGGTCAGGTTGCGCAGCATCCAGGGGCCGCTGTCGGCGAGCACCCCGTCGAAATCGAGGATGACGAGGTCGAAGCGGCGATCAGGCGAAACGGTCACGGCCTAGCGGAAAATCCAGATTCCGCCGGTGACGCCAGAGGGCGCCTCAGCCAGGCCCCGGATCTCCAGGCGCGCCTGGCGGGCGCCGCAGAGGCAGCGAAGCCGGCCTTCCAGCTCGTCCACATGCTGGCGGCCGAGGCCCTGGGCCAGCCAAGGGCGCGGATCGAGCGCCGCCTCGCGGCCGCAGCCGCAGCGCGCCCAGAGGCTGGACCGCGGTGCGACGGCCCGGGACAGACGCGCCTCGGCGCCGAAGGCCCGGTCGGGCGCCTGGTGGAACATCCCGTCAGCCATGTCCGCCTCCTCGGAATGGATGCGAACAAAAGCAGAACTTCTGACTTCCGTCGACTCCGCCATGGCTGTGATCGTGGCCCTCTCAACCGCGCGTGGCATGCGCGAGAGGCCGATCAGGCGGGCGATTCCGGCCTCGGCTCAACGGCCGGGCCACGGCTGCTCACACCTTTTCGCTGATCTTGATGGCGGCGCGGCAGCCGGTGCGGATCACCGCCGCCAGCAGGCCGTAGCCCGGCGCCTCGCGGGCGCCTTCCTCGACGGCCAGGTCCCGGTGGGCGAGCTCTTCGTCGCGGAACTTGGTGAGTTCGGCGGCGAGTTCAGGATCGGTGTCCGCCAGTTCGGCGATCTGGCCCGCATAGTGCTGCTCGATCACCGACTCCACGGCCTCGGTGCAGGCGTGGGCGGCCTTTTCGCCCAGCAAGGCGGTGCCGGCGCCCAGGGTGAAGGCCGCCAGCCGCCAGATCGGGGCCATGGCCGTCGGTCGCACATTGTGTTCGGTGAGCAGGCGGTCGAAGCGCGCGAGGTGTTCGGCCTCATGGCCTTCCATCTCGGCGAGCTGGCCGGCGATGCGGTCGCGGCCGGGCGCCTGGGCCAGCACGGCCCGCTGGCCGCGGTAGATATGGACGGCGCCCAGTTCGCCCGCGTGGTCCACGCGGAGGATCTCGGCGAGGCGGGCGGCCATGGCGCCGCGGCCCGGGCGGGGAGGAATCGGCTTCTCGCTCATCGTTTGGCCTTCTCGCGCAGCGCGGCCATCGCGCTCAACCCCACAAGGCCGAGCGAGATCAGGGCGTTCCAGCCGGCCATGGACAGGCCCGCGAACACCCAAGGGGCCTCGTCGCAGGCGGGCGGCCTGACGGCGGCGCCGGCCAGGAAGTCCTCAAGGGCGGCGGCGTTGACGCCGGTCCCGGCCGAGGCGCAGGCCGACGGACCGGCCCAGAATTTCCACTCGGCCCCCGCGTGATAGATGGCGATCCCCGCGCCCACGGCGAACACCAGGCCGAGCACCCAGCAGGTCAGCTCCCGCCAGCGGGGCCCGCCGGGCAGGCGGACCACGATCATGAAGGCGAAGGCGATGGCCAGGGCCGCCCAGTAGACCTCCCGCTGGCGCAGGCACAGCGTGCAGGGGGCGTAGCCGCCGAAGGTCTGGAAGGCGTGGGCGATGGCCAGCATGGCGGCGGCGGCGAGCAAGGCGCACAGCCGCCAGCGGTCGAGGAAGGGGCGAAGCCAGGTCATCGGCGCGGATAAGACCCCAAGGTCGGCCTCACAGGAAGACCTTCACCGCCACGAACCCGCCGATCAACAGGGCCAGCAGCAGCACGGAATAGAGGTTCAGCCGCCGCTCGAACTCGTGGAGCATGGCCGGGCCCAGGTACTTGAGTATGGCCGCCACGATGAAGAAGCGAGCCCCCCGCGTCAGGATCGAAGCCCATACAAAGGTGAAGAGGTCGAAGCGGGCGAAGCCGGCGGTGATGGTCACCAGCTTGTAGGGGATCGGCGTCAGTCCCTTGATGAGGATCACGCCCAGGCCCCACTGGTCGAACCAGCGCTGGAACTCCTGCCGCCCCTCGGGGTGGCCGAACAGCTTGAGGATGAACATCCCCACCGGCTCCAGGAAGACCCCGATGGCGTAGCCCAGGAGGCCGCCCAGCACCGAGGCGACGGTGCAGATCGCCGCATAGACGAACGCCTTGTCGCGATTGGCCAGCACCATGGGCGCCAGCATCACGTCCGGCGGGATCGGGAAGAACGAGCTCTCGGCGAAGGAGACGATGGCCAGCGACCGGGGCGCGTGGCGGGAGCGGGCCAGGCCCATGACCCAGTCGTAGAGCTTGCGGAACATTCAGGGGTCCGATGAGGCGCCGGGGCGGAGGTTCGAGCGTTCTGGCTAGCAGGGGTTCGCCGGCTTGTCGCGGCCTGCCTTTGGGCGAACGCCGTCGTGCTTGTAAATTGGTTTCATATGATACTATCTGTGGGCCATAGGGAGGCCCAGGCCATGAACACCCAGACGCTCGCCAAACGCGCCGAGACCGGCGACCTCTTCGACAACCCCCTCGGCGCCGACGGGTTCGAGTTCGTCGAATTCACCTCGCCCGAACCCGAGAAGCTGAAGACCCTGTTCGAACTGATGGGCTTCACGGCGGTCTCGAAGCATCGTTCGAAGAATGTGCTGCGCTTCCGCCAGGGCGACATCAACTTCATCCTGAACATGGAGCCCACGGGCCAGGCCGCCGAGTTTCGCGCCGCCCACGGGCCGTCGGCCAACGCCATGGCCTTCCGCGTGCGCGACGCCGCCAAGGCCTTCGAACTGGCCATCGCGCGCGGCGCCAAGCCGGTCCATGGCCCGGTCGGGCCGATGGAGCTGAACATCCCGGCGATCGAGGGGATCGGCGGCTCGAACCTCTACCTCGTGGACCGCTACGGGGCGCAGGAGATCTACGACGTCGACTTCACGCCCATCCCGGGCGCCGAAGAGGCCCTGTCCCGCAATGCCGTAGGCCTCACCTACCTCGACCACCTGACCCACAACGTCCACCGGGGCAACATGAAGACCTGGGCGGACTTCTATGAGCGGATCTTCAATTTCCGCGAGATCCGCTACTTCGACATCGAGGGCAAGCAGACCGCCCTGCTGTCCAAGGCCATGACCAGCCCGTGCGGCAAGATCCGCATCCCGCTGAACGAGAGCCAAGACGACCACTCGCAGATCGAGGAATTCCTGAAGGACTACAAGGGCGAGGGCATCCAGCACGTCGCCCTGGGGACCGACGACATCTACTACGCCGTCGAGACCATGCGCGCCCGCGGCGTGCAGTTCCAGGACACCATCGACACCTATTTCGAGGGCATCGACGCCCGGGTGCCGGGCCACGGCGAGGACGTGGCGCGCCTGCGCCGCAACAAGATTCTCATCGACGGCGCGCCCACCGAGGGCCAGGGCCTGCTGCTGCAGATCTTCACCGAGAACATGATCGGTCCGATCTTCTTCGAGCTGATCCAGCGCAAGGGCAACGAGGGGTTCGGCGAAGGCAACTTCAAGGCCTTGTTCGAGAGCATCGAACTCGATCAGATCAGGCGAGGGGTGCTCCCGGCAAAGGAAGACTGATGCGTTCGATTACGGCTCTTGCGGCGGTTCTGGTGATGACGATGGCGGGGGGCGCGCAGGCCCAGGAAGCCTCAAGGCCCAGGTGGGCGATCGTGGTGCATGGCGGCGCCGGGGTGATCGACCGCAAGGACCTGACGCCCGAGCAGGACAAGGCCTATCGCGAGGCCATGGGCCGGGTCGCCACCGTCGGCGCTGAGGTGCTGAAGGCCGGCGGCTCGGCGCTGGACGCCATCGAGACCGCCATCAGGATCCTCGAGGACGACCCGCTGTTCAACGCGGGCCGGGGCGCGGTCTTCACCGCCGAGGGCCGCAACGAACTGGACAGTTCGATGATGGACGGCAAGACCCTGGCCGCCGGATCGGTGGCGGGCGTCACCCGTACGCGCCATCCCATCAGCCTAGCCCGCGCGGTGATGGAGAAGTCGCCCCACGTCATGCTGATCGGCGAGGGCGCCGAGCGCTTCGCCCGCGCCCAGGGCCTTGAAGAGGTGGACAACAGCTACTTCTTCACCGAGCGCCGCTGGCAGGCCCTGGAGCGAGAACTGAAGACGCTGAACCTGCCGGTTCCCGCCCGCCCCAAGGGCGCCCCGCAGGCGCCGTCAGCGGCCCTGGAGCAACGGGCCGAGCTGCAACATGACGAGGGCCGCGACCGCCTGGCCCAGCTGGACAAGAAGTACGGCACCGTCGGCGTGGTGGCCCTGGACAGCGCCGGCAATCTGGCGGCCGGCACCTCCACCGGCGGCACCACCGCCAAGCGCTGGGGCCGGGTGGGCGATTCCCCGATCATCGGGGCCGGCACCTACGCCTCGAACGCCTCGTGCGCGGTCTCGGCCACCGGCACGGGCGAGTACTTCATCCGCCTGACCGTGGCGCGGGAGATCTGCGCCCTCGTGCAGTACAAGGGCCTCGGCCTGCAGGCCGCCGCCGACGAGGTGATCCAGAAGCAGCTCACCGCCATGGGCGGGGACGGCGGCGTCATCGCCGTGGCCCCGGACGGCCAGATGGCCTGGAGCTTCAACACCTCGGGCATGTACCGGGCGCGCGTCGCCGACGGGGCGCCGCTGACGGTGGGCATCTACAAGGACGATCCGTAATGGCGAAGGGCGACTGGATCCCGGTCCGGGCCGCGCAGGGAATTCACTCCCGCCAGGCCCACGCCGACCTTCCGGAGGGCACCTACGAGCGGGAGATCTCGAAGGAAGGCTTCTTCGGTCCGGCCGCCTTCCTGCACCATCGCCGTCCGCCCACCGGCTGGACCAGTTTCGAGGGCCCGCTCCGCCCGCGGGCCTTCGATCTCAACCGCCTGAACGCCGCCGAGGCCTCGCCTTGGGACGCCCGGGTGGTGCTGCACAACGCCGCCGTCGAGGTCCGCTTCTGGAAGCTGGACGGCCCCATGCCGGCCCTCGCCCGGAACGCCGACGGCGACCAGCTGCTCTTCGTCCATGATGGAGAGGGCGAGCTCTTCTGCGACTACGGCCGCCTGCGCTTCCGGTCGGGGGATTACCTCTATCTGCCGCGGGGCACCATGTGGCGGCTCAGGCCCGCGGCCGGGCCGGCGGCCATGCTGATGATCCAGGCCACCAACACCCACTTCAAGTTGCCCGACCGAGGCCTGATGGGCGGCCACGCCCAGTTCGACCCGGCGGTCCTCGAGACCCCGGCTATCGACGAGGCCTTCAAGGCCCACCAGGACGAGGCCGGCGACTTCCGCGTCGAGATCAAGAAGCGCGGCCAGGTCTCGGTGGTGACCTATCCCTACAATCCGCTGGATGCGGTGGGCTGGCACGGCGACCTCGCCCCCGTGCGGCTGAACGTGCGCGACATCCGGCCGGTGATGAGCCACCGCTACCACCTGCCGCCCAGCGTGCATTCCACCTTCGTCAGCGACCGCTTCGTGGTCTGCACCTTCGCGCCCAGGCCCTTCGAGACCGACCCGGGCGCGCTGAAGGTGCCGTTCTTCCACAACAACGACGACTACGACGAGGTGCTNTTCTACCACGCCGGAGACTTCTTCAGCCGCGATCACATTGAGGCCGGGATGATGACCTTCCATCCNTCGGGNTTCACCCACGGGCCGCATCCCAAGGCGCTGAAGAACATGCTTGTNCAGGNCAAGCCGGCGACAGACGAATATGCGGTGATGATCGACACCCGCGATCCGCTGGACGTGGGCGAGGCGGCCGGCGCAGTCGAGAACCCCGCCTATGTGGACAGCTGGAAGAGCCCATGACCCTGCAGGCCGACCTCGAAGCGGCCCCCCGGGACGAGCTGGACCGCGCCTGCACCCTGGCCTGGCGGCAGCTCGCCGGCCACCTGCCGTGGGGCGACACCTTCGAGGGCTTCTCGCCGGCTGGCCGCGAGGTCTGTTTCGAGCGCGCCTACCTGTGGGAGGGCGAGCCCGGCGGCGACATCCGCGTCGAGGTGACCGTCTATGAGCCCAAGGCCTATGAGGCCGGGGTGAAGGTCACCGGCGCCATTCCCCGCGAACCCTTCGACATCCGGAGTTGCTGATGAAGCTCGCCTCGCTGAAGGGAGGCCGGGACGGCCGCCTCGTGGTGGTCTCGGCTGACGTGTGCTGGTGCACGCCCGCCGACCGCATCGCGCCCAACCTTCAGGCGGCGCTGGACGACTGGGAGCGCTGTGAGCCGGAGCTGCGGGGCCTCGCCGAAAGCCTGGAGCATGGGGCGGCGCCGCGGGAGCGTTTCCACGAGCAGGAGGCCCTGAGCCCGCTGCCGCGGGCCTATCAGTGGGCGGACGGCTCGGCCTATGTGAACCACGTGGCCCTGGTGCGGCAGGCCCGGGGCGCGGAGATGCCCGAGAGCTTCTGGACCGATCCCCTGATGTACCAGGGCGGCTCGGACGGCTTCCTCGGCCCGCGCGACCCGATCCCGCTCAGAGACGAGGCCTGGGGCTGCGACCTGGAGGGCGAGGTGGCGGTGATCACCGGCGACGTGCCCATGGGGGCTGGCCGCGAGGAGGCCCTGGCCGCCATCCGCCTTGTCATGCTCTGCAACGACGTGTCCCTGCGCAACCTGGTCCCGGGTGAACTCGCCAAGGGCTTCGGCTTCTTCCAGTCCAAGCCCGCCTCAGCCTTCTCGCCGGTGGCGGTGACGCCCGACGCCCTGCCCAACTGGCGGGACGGCAAGCTGCACGGCGCCCTGGAGGTGGAGCTGAACGGCAAGCCCCTCGGCCGGGCCGACGCGGGCGTGGACATGACCTTCGACTTCGGGACCCTCATCGCCCATGCGGCCAGGACCCGGTCGCTGGCGGCCGGGACGATCATCGGCTCGGGCACGGTCTCGAATCGCGGCGCCGACGGCGGCCCGGGCAGGCCCATCGCCGAGGGCGGTGTCGGCTATTCCTGCTTGGCGGAAGTGCGCACCGTAGAGACTCTGCTTCACGGCAAGCCAGAGACGCCGTTCCTCAAGCCCGGGGACGTGGTCCGGATCGAAATGGTGGACGGCCGGCGTCACACCATCTTCGGAGCGATCGAGCAGCGGGTGGTGCAGGCGTGAAGATGGCGGACGCGGGCGACGATCTGGGCCAGGGCGAGCGTCTGAGGCTCGACGGCTACCTGCCGTACCGGCTGTCGGTGGCGTCGAACGCCGTCTCGGGCCTGATCGCCCGGGCCTATCAGGACCGGTTCGGCCTGACGATTCCGCAGTGGCGGCTCATTTGCGTCCTGGCCGAGGACGGTCAGGCGGAAACGGGGCCGGGCGGCGGCCTCACCCAGGCCCAGGTGGTCGCCCGCACGGTCATGGACAAGGTGACGGTGAGCCGCGCCGCCCAGGGCCTGGTGAAGCGGCGGCTGGTGAGCCGGTCCGACCACCACGCCGACGGGCGCAGTCATGTGCTGGAGCTTACGGCGGAGGGCCGCCGCCTCTACGCCGACATCGCGCCGCTGGCCCTGGCCTATGAGGCGGCGCTGATCGCAGGGCTCTCTCCGGACGAGGTGGCGCTGCTCAAGCGCCTGCTCGTCCGCCTGCAATCGGCGGCCGGTCAGCTGGCGGGCGAGGACCCGCTGCCAGTCAGCCTGCGCTGATCGCGGGCCGGCCTAGTGGACGTAGGCGGGCTCGGCCCGCACACCCCACCGGTGCGACCCTTCGCCGAAGGGAAGGTGGAAGCCGTAGGCCGCGCGCTTGCGCTCGTCGCGCCAGTACTCCTCGAAGGAGACGATGAGCGCGCTTTGCAGCTCTTCCGGGATCTGACGGACATCGTGGCCAAGGCTCCTGGCCACCTGCTCGATCACCAGCGTCCGGTGCGCTTCGCCGCCGAACGACAGGAGCACCTCACGCACGCGCTTCGCCAGGACTTCCTTCCGGGCGAACGGCTTTTTGCCGGGGACCGCGTCGCGGGTTGTATCAGGCTGCTTCTGCATGACGCCGCAGCGTTGCATCCGGCCGGTTTACAACCGGGTTAAACGTCAGGGCGAACGGATGGTTAACGACTGTGCCCCGGGTTCAGGTCCGGGGCGCAAGGTCGCCTAGCCCCAGCCCAGGGCCACGGCCGTGTGATAGACGGCGAACGAGGCCAGATAGGCCAGGGTGACCATGTAGGCGAACATCACCCCGGTCCAGGCCCAGGAGTTGGTCTCGCGCTTCACCACGCCCAGGGTCGCCGCGCACTGGGGCGCGAAGATGTACCAGGCCAGGAAGGCGAGGCCGGTGGCCAGGGACCAGCTCTCGGACAGCTGCGTCGCAAGGGCGCCGACGTTGGCCTCGGCGTCGCCCACCGCATAGACCGTGCCCAGGGCCGCCACCGCCACCTCGCGGGCCGCGAAGCCCGGGATCAGGGCCACCACCATCTGCCAGTTGAAGCCAATGGGGGCGAACAGCGGCTGCAGCGCCTGGCCGATCATCCCGGCGAAGCTGTAGTCGATGTCCGGCTGGGTCGCGCCCGGCGGCGGCGCCGGGAAGGTGGACAGCGCCCACACCAGGATCATCAGCGGCAGGATGATCCGGCCGGCGCGGCCGATGAAGATCTGCGCCCGCAGCAGCAGGTTGCGGCCGACGTTGGCGAGGCTGGGCAGCTTGTAGGTGGGCAGTTCCATCAGGAACGGCTCCACCGCCCCACGCCAGAACACCTTGCGGATCACCAGCGAGACCAGAAGGGCGCTGGCGATGCCGGCGGCGTAGAGGCCGAACATCACCAGGCCCTGGAGGTTCAGGCCCGGGCCCACGGTGCGGTCCGGGATGAAGGCGCTGATGATCAGGGTGTAGACGGGGATCCGCGCCGAGCAGGTCATCAGCGGCGCCACGAGGATGGTGGTCAGCCGGTCGCGCTTCTGGTCGATCACCCGGGCGGCCATGACGCCGGGAATGGCGCAGGCGAAGCTGGACAGCAGGGGAATGAACGCCCGGCCGTGCAGGCCGGCGCCGCCCATGATCCGGTCCATCAGGAAGGCAGCCCGGGCCATGTAGCCGAAGTCTTCCAGCAGGATGATGAAGAAGAACAGGATCAGAATCTGGGGCAGGAAGACCAGCACGCTGCCCACCCCGGCGATCAGGCCGTCGACGAGCAGGCTCTGAAGGAGGCCGTCGGGCAGCACCTGGGCCACCAGTTCGCCCAGGACGGCGAAGCCGGCCTCGATCAGGTCCTGGGCCGGGCCGGCCCAGCTGAACACCGCCTGGAACATCACGAACAGCAGGCCGAGCAGGATGGCCAGACCCGCCACCGGATGCAGCAGCACCGCGTCGATCCGGCCCGTCAGGGTGTCGGGATGCTCGGGCGGGCGCACATAGGTCTTGAGGATGCGCTGCGCCTCGCGGTGGGCGCTGCGGATCTCGCCGGCGGTGGGCGCTCGCCACTGGTTCTCATGCTCGGGCAGGGCGCCGGCGGCCACGAGCGCCTCCACCTGGGCCACCAGGTCGTCGATGCCCCGCTTGCGGGTGGCTACGGTGGTGACGATGGGCACGCCCAGCTCGGCGCGCAGGCCGTCCAGGTCGATGCGGAGGCCCTGGCGCAGGGCGATGTCATACATGTTGAGGGCCAGCACCATGGGCCGGCCCACGGCCTTCAGCTCGAGGATCAGCCGCAGGACGAGGCGCAGATTGGTGGCGTCGGCCACGGCCACCACCACGTCGGGGGCCTGTTCGCCGGCCAGCTGGCCCAGGACCACGTCCCGGGTGACCGCCTCGTCCGGGCTGCGGGCGCGCAGGGAATAGGTGCCGGGCAGGTCAAGGATCGACAGGTGCCGCCCCGAGGCCGTGGTGACGAAGCCTTCCTTCCGCTCGACGGTGACGCCGGCGTAGTTGGCCACCTTCTGCCGGCTACCGGTCAGGGCGTTGAAGAGGGCGGTCTTGCCCGTGTTCGGGTTGCCGACCAGCGCCACGCGGGCGGGCCGGATCACAGCTTCACTCATTTGGTTTCCAGACGCACCCAAACGTCGGCGGCGTCGCGGCGGCGCAGCGCCACGCGCATGTCATCGACGCGCACGGCGATCGGGTCCTGGCCGACCAGGCCTTCGTGCAGCACCTCGATCGCAGCGCCTTCCACGAAGCCGAATTCCAGGAGCCGTCGCTCAAGCTCGTCCACGTCCACGCCGTGGTCGGCGGCATGGCCGGCGCGGACCTCAACGATGACCCCGCGGTCGCCCGGTCGGACCTTGCTCAGACGGACGAGGCCGTCAGCCCTGCTTTCGGAAAGTTCCGCCGCAGATTGGGCGGTCAAGGCGTGCATAGGTTTTCTGGACCCCGACGGTCGCGTACTTTGCGAACGATTATCAGTTAGAGCGCGGCGCAGCCCATAGCAAGCTCCCAGGTCGCCGCACGGGGCCTCAGCCGGTGGAAGCTGCTTTGCGAACGGCCGGTCCTGCGGCTAGAACGCAGCCTCAAGCGGGCGTGGTGAAATTGGTAGACGCGCCGGACTCAAAATCCGGTTCCGAAAGGAGTGTCGGTTCGAGCCCGACCGCCCGCACCACCACCTTTCCATGGACAATCGTGACCTGCCCCTGATCGCTCGGCGTAGCGCCGGGCGCAGGCGCGGCAGCGCCCGGCGCTTCCGCATTGCAGGTTCAGTCGCGTGACGCGCCCTCTGCGGCGGCGTTTCCCCGGGCCGTCGCCCGGGCGGCGCGGTCGATCACGTCGGACACCGCCTTGGCCTGAGTCATGAACAGGGCGTGGCTGCCCGGGACCTCGGTGATGTCGGCCTTCATCCGCCGGGCCATGTGCAGCAGCATGCCCGCGCCGAAGGCCTTGTCGTCGCGGGCGATCACCGCCCAGCTGGGCTTGGTGCGCCAGGCCGCCTCGGTCACCGGGGTGGCGAAGACCGACATGTTGATGGGGACCTGCGAGTCCCGGAGGAACGCCGCATCGGCGTCGCTGGCGTCGGCGGCGAAGCCCGCCTTGAACCGCTCGGGATTGATGAAGCCATAGCCGTCGGGGCCGGTGTCGATGACGAACTCGGTGGCGGGTGGGAAGCCCTCGTACTGCCTGGCCGTGGTCTCGCCGCTGTCGGGCGCGAGGGCCGAAACATAAACGAGGCCGGCCACCTTCGGATGGACGCCCGCCTCGGTGATCACCGTGCCGCCCCAGCTGTGGGCCACCAGGACGACGCGACCGGGCTGACGCTCGATGACCCGCCGCGTGGCGTCGACATCGTCCTTCAGGGACGTCAACGGGTTCTGGACGATGGTCACGCGGTAGCCCCGCGCGGTGAGCAGGTCATAGACGCCGCGCCAGCCCGAGCCGTCGGCGAAGGCTCCGTGGACCAGGACGATGCTGGTGGAGGGTTGGGCCGGCTGGGCTTGGGCCGGGGCGGCGCCGGCGGCGAGGAGGGCGGCGGCCGCGCCAAGGGCGGTCTGCCGGATCTTGCGGGTCATGGTTGGTCTCCCTGCGTGGAGGGCCGGCGAAGGCCGGCGTCGTGGGTGGGGACGCTACTGGTGACCTGCCCGGGCGCGCCCACGGGGAGGCGATGGACGGCCGGGCGAAACCGACACGGGCGCGCTAGCCCAGCGTCAGGAGATTGACCGCCTGAGCCGTCCGGGTCTCTGACCTTTGATGGGGGGCGGCTCCCGCCTTGCGCCGCCCATGCGAAAAGCGCTCCCCGGCGACCGAGGAGCGCTTGCAACAGGTTCGGAGGCTTCAGCCGGTCGGGTTCAGGACCCGGCGCGGGCCAGGATGGTTTCGATCACCTTCAGGGAGATCGCCCGCTTTTCCTCGCGGCTGACCAGAGGATAGCCGGGATGGTCGGCCGGATCGTGCATGATCGGCGGCGTGACCTCGGCGAAGACGGCGCCCTTGCGCGCCGACAGCGTGCCGTTCAGCCCCCAGACCGCGTCGTCCCCGACTTCGGGCTTGTCGGCGGGCGCGCCCTGCAGCATGCCCCCCACGTCGCCGCCGACGGCGCCCTGGCCGCTGACCTCCTTGCCGATCCCCTTCAGGAGGCCGAGGCTGCGGCGAACGACCTCCATCCGCTTCTCGGCGTCGCCGATGCTGACGACCACCTCGGGCCCGTCGTCCGGGGCGGCGTGATACTTGCAGGTGTCGCCCGAGCGCTGGGTCCGGATCACCCGGTCGGTGGTGATCGCCGTCATCTCCTCCGCCGAGATGAAGCTGCAGGGATCCACGTCCGCCTTGGCCGCCCTGGCCTCGGCGACCTTGGGCGCCTCGCCCTCGCTCTCCCCAGCGCCGCAGCCGGCCAGCGCCGTTCCGGCGAGGGCCACGCTCATCGCGATCGCGATCTTCCTCATGTCTGATCCTGTCCTGCTCACTGGTCTGTCACGATCACGCCGGGGCCGAAGAAGACCGGCCCCTCCGGGCCTTCGGCGACGAAGGTGAAGGCGTCGCCGGGGGCCAGCGACAGGATGGTCGAGCCGTCCGCCGCCAGCAGGTTCAGCCGTCCGCCCGCAAAGCTCCACCGTCGCCAGTCCCGGCCCTTCCAGGGCTCGGCGCATTCGCCGGCCTGCTCCAGGCCCCCGCGGTCGAGCGAGACCGCCTCGCCGGTTGGCAGGGCGCCCATGAACCCGCCGCTCTCGACCCACGAGAAGGAGATCTGCGCCTGGCGCAGGGCGTCGATCAGCACGAGCTGGTCCCCGCGCAGGGTCCAGCCGGTCACCTCCTCCAGCGGGAAGTTCCGGCGGCAGGTGGGCGAGATCTCGAGGGTCGCGCCGCCGATGACGCCTTCGGTCCCCAGGGTCAGCAGGCAGTAGGGCGCGCCCTCGGTGACGCCGGACAAGGTCCAGGGGCCGGCGTAGGGGCGGGCCCAGCCGACGGGCTCGGAAGCGGCTGGGCCCGCGTCCGTGGCCGCCGCGAAGAGGGCCGCGATGGCCAGGAAGCTGCGGAGACGCATGGCTACTGCAGCACCAGTTCCACGCGCCGGTTCTTGCCGCGGCCCGTCTCGTCGGTGTTGGGAGCGGTGGGCGCCAGCGGGCCGACGCCGCGGGCGACGATCCGGTTGGCGGGAACGCCGCGCTGCACGAGGGCCGCGGCGACGGCCTTGGCCCGGCGCTCCGACAGGTCGAGATTGTGCGCCAGGGCGCCCTGGTTGTCTGTGTGGCCGACCACGAACACCTTGACCGTGTTGCCCTTCAGATAGCGGACCATCTCGGCCAGCTGCGGCTCGGACTGGGGCTTGAGCACCGCCTGGTCGGTGTCGAACAGCAGGCCGTAGAGCGCCACCGAACCCTCGGACCGCAGGCCCGAGGCGATGGCCTCGCTCTTCACGGTCACCATACGGCTTTCCATGCCCTTGGGCTCGACCACTTCCACCAGGGCGACCACCCGGTCGGTGAGGGCCTTGGACATGTCGCCATAGGTGCCGCCCTCGCTGCGGGCCACGAACAGGGCCACATAGGCCGCTGCCGGCCCCTGACCCTTGCGCAGCAGGGCGTAGCGGACGTCCCGGCCGCCATCGAAGATGCTGTGCACGAAGTTGTTCCGCGGGCCCGCGCCCGAGCCGGCGCTGACGTGGGTGGCCTTGTTGTTCCAGTGGTACTTCAGCTCCTTGAAGGCCTCGCCGCAGCCGTCGGTCCCGGCGCACTGGAACTCGACGGCGAAGCCCTGGCCCTGCAGCTGGTTCTGGAAGTTGCGAAGCACCTCGAGGGAGGAGCGGCCCGGCGCGGTCACATAGACGCTGCGTGTGACCTTGCCCTCGGCCTTGATGGTCCGGGAGAAGCGCTTGCCGCCGGCGGTCTGGGCCTTGCCCGCCGCCAGGGTCAGTTCGTCGAAGGCCATGACGTTCTGCAGCAGGAGCGTTGAGCCGGCGTAGCGGCCGGTCCAGGGGTGGTCCTTGGCCCCCGGCAGGTCCTGCGACAGCACCTGGGCGTACTGGACCTGGGCGTGGGCCGGGGCCTGGACGGCGAGGCCGACCACGAGGCCGAGCGCTACGGCGGACATCCTAATCGTTCTCATCACTGCCGATCGTCCTGGATTTTCGGGTCGCCCTTGCCGCCCGTCGTGGGCGGGAATCGCCGGCGGCGCAGGCGCTTTGCGACCTTGCCGCCCAGGGCGGCGGGCCGTCTTGAACAGATCGGACTTGAGGGGCCGATCGGACGCCGGGGCGCGTTTTCAGCTCCAGAGCACCAGCGGGCGGCTCGCCCCGGCGCGGTGGCGTCCGGCGAAGGTGCCCGCCGTGATGCCGGCGCGGTCGCGCAGGAAGGCGCCGGGCGTCACCCCCACGAAGCGGCGGAAGTCGCGGGTCAGGTGCGGCTGGTCGGCGTAGCCGGTAAGGGCGTCGGCGAGCACCGGCTGTTCATGGGCGGCGAGATAGGCCGCCACCCTCAGGGCGCGGTACTTCATGGCCAGAGCCTTGGGCGGGGCGCCGTAGGTCTCCAGCATGATCCGCTGCAGATGGCGCCGGCCGACGCCCAGGGTCTCGCTCAGGGCGTCCACAGACAGGTCGGGCGAGTGCTCGAGCCAGTGGTCGGCGGCAAGCACGAAGCGGGAATGCTCGTGCGGCCGCGCGGGCAGGCGCAGCAGCTCCTCGACGATCCGGGTGTGGCGCCCGTCCAGGCGACAGGCCAGCAATTGTTCCAGGGCGAGGGCGCAGGGATGCGGCCCCCAGAGGTCGGCGCCGTCGATCAGCCCGTCGGCGAACTCCCGGGCTGGACTGCGGATCAGGGAGAGCCACCCGGCCGGCAGCAGGCCCGCCGCCGCCACCAGCGTCCCCGCTTCCAGCTCAACCTCATAGGCGGTGTTGGTCGGGCCGAGCAGGGTGATGGCCGGGGCCGCGACCCTCCGCCCGTCGGCGAAGACATAGGACGAGCGGCCGGACAGGCGGATGTGCAGGTTCGGCAGCATGGCCGGCAGCAGGGCCGTGGTCGCCTGCGTCAGGCCGTCCAGCACGGTGTGCACCGTGATCCACGCGCGATAGGCCGGCGACGGCAGGAAATATTCGAGATGCATGCCCAGGGTCGTGCCGTGGCCGACCCCCCTCCCGGGCGCACTATGCGACGGAATGCCGCGGCGCGCCAAGGGCAAGGTCGCAACCCTGGCCACGCCGATTTGACGCCGGCAGTCGACGGGGCGGGCGGGGCCTGACAGTTTCCGGCCCATGACCGACGAAACCCCCTCCAACTCCGCCCAGCTGGAGTCGCCCACCTACCGGCTCCCCGCCCTCGACCAGGACTTCCTGCTCGGCGACTCCATGCGCGGCGTGCGCTTCCTCCTGGAATTCGCCAAGGCCGATGAGGCGATGAGGGCCTGGGGCGTGAAGTCCACCATCGTGGTCTTCGGCAGCGCGCGCATCCGCGAGGACGGTCCGGCCCCGCAGCCGCGATGGTATGCGGCGGCCCGGGAGTTCGGAGCCTTGGCCTCGCAGCGTGGCGGCGCCTACCTGGCCGGGGGCGCCGAGCGCAACAACGTCATCTGCACCGGCGGCGGCCCGGGGATCATGGAGGCGGCCAACCGTGGCGCCTGCGACGTGGGCGCCCCCTCCATCGGCCTCAACATCACCCTGCCGCACGAGCAGGAGCCGAACGCCTATTCGACGCCGGAGCTGACCTTCCGCTTCCACTACTTCGCCATGCGCAAGATGCACCTGGCGATGCGCGCCAACGGCCTGGTGGTGTTCCCCGGCGGCTTCGGCACCCTCGACGAGCTGTTCGAGATCCTCACCCTGCGCCAGACCGCCAAGGCGCCGCCGATCCCAGTCGTGCTCTTCGACGAGGCCTACTGGCGCAAGGTGATCAATTTCGAGGCCCTGCTGGAGTTCGGCATGATCTCGCCGCCGGATCTTGATCTCTTCCAGTTCGCCGAGACCGCCGAGGGCGTCTGGGACTGCCTGCTGAAGGGCGGCCTCAAGCCGTATGGCGAGCGTGGCGCGTGGGTGGCCGCCCGGGATCAACGGCTGGAGTAGGGCTCGGCGAAGGCCCAGAGCCGGGAGGCGGCGAAGGTCGCGGTCGGCGTCGCCACAGCCACCACCGCCAAGCCCGCGGCGAACGGCCAGCCGGCCTGGTCCACCAGGAGCCAGGTGAGCCCCTGGGTGACGCACAGGCCGAGCAGCGAGACCACCAGGAAGCGCGCGAACTGCCCGCCGCGCAGGGCCGGCCGCCCGAAGGTCAGCCGCGCATTGCCGAGGTACGAGACCCCCACGGCGCACAGATAGGCCAGGAGGTTGGCGCGCAGGGGCGACAGTCCTGCGAAGGTCCGGAGCGCGAGCGCCGCGGCCACGTGCGTCCCGGTGGCGGCCAGGCCCACGGCGGCGAACACCGCCGCCTGCCGGGCGATCAGCCTCACGCCGGCTTCTCCGCCGTGGCGAGGACGGAGACGCCGAACGGCAGGTCGATGGCCGCGAGCAGGCGCTGCTCGGCCGCGAACACCCCGCCGAGCAGCCGGTTCAAGGGCGGCGGCGGCAGGGCTTCGTCATCGCCGCCCTCGCGCTTCAGGGCGCCCTTGGCCAGGCGGATCGCCGCGATCGGCGGGAACAGCAGGGTGTTGAAGTGGCTCACCCGCCGCACGGCGAGGCCCGCGGCCTCGATCAGCCGGCGCACCTCGGCCCGGACATAGCGGCGCTTGTGATGGTGGGCGGCGTCGTGGGCGCTCCACATCCAGGCGTAGGCCGGGACGGTGAGGATCAGCCGCCCGCCCGGCTTCAGCTGCGCGGCCATGGCCGCCACGGCCCCGGCGTCGTCGTCCACGTGCTCGACCACGTCGAAGGCGCAGGCGAGGTCGAAGGGCGCGCCGAAGTCGGGCAGGCCGTTGGGCAGCCAGCCCTCGCGAACGTCCGCCAGGCCCCGCGCAGCGGCGTATTCCCGGGAGGGACCGTCGGGCTCGATGGCGCAGACCTCTCCGAACCGGCCCAGCATCTCCAGATTGCCGCCGGCCCCGCAGCCCACCTCCAGCACCCGCGCGCCTGCGGGCAGGCCCAGGCGACTGATCTCGGCCGTCAGAACCGCCCGGCGGCCGGTGAACCACCAGTGGTCCTGCTCGATCTCGCGCAGGCGGTCGTAGATGGCGCGTTCCACTAGCCCTTAAGTCCTTCCGCCGTCGTCGAAGCCGATGCGCTCGCGCACCAGATAGGTCGGCCTCCGCTTCACCTCCTGATACATCCGGCCGACGTATTCGCCGAGAACGCCCAGGGCGATCATCTGCAGGGCGAAGGCGAACAGGACCACCACCATCAGCGAGGCGTAGCCCGGCACGTCCCGACCGACGACCAGCACCCGGACGATGAGCACAAGGCCGCCGACCATGGCGGCGACGGCCGCGGCGACGCCGACTCCGGTCCACACGCGCAGCGGCGCGGTGGTGAAGGCGGTCAGGCCGTCCAGGGCGAAGCGGAACAGCTTGCGATAGCTCCAGCTCGTGCTGCCGGCGGTTCGCGCCGGCCGGACATAGGGCACGCCGGCCTGGCGGAAGCCCACCCAGGCGAACAGCCCCTTCATGAACCGGTTCCGCTCGGGCAGGGTCTTCAGGGCCTCCACCACCGCCCGGTCCATCAGGCGGAAGTCGCCGGCGCTGTCTGGAATGGGATAGTCCGAAAGGCCGTTGAACAGCCGGTAGAACAGGGCCGCCGTCTGGCGCTTGGCGAAGCTGTCGGAGGAGCGGTCGGTGCGCACCCCGTAGACCACGTCGTAGCCCTGCTCCCACAGGGCCAGGAACTCGGCGATCAGCTCGGGCGGATCCTGCAGGTCGGCGTCCAGGGGCACGACCATGTCGCCACGGGCCGCGTCCAGCCCGGCGGTGAGCGCCGCCTCCTTGCCGAAGTTGCGGCTGAGGGCCACCACCCGGATGCGGGGATCGGCCGCCGCCCGGGCGCGCAGGGCGGCCAGGGTGCCGTCGCGGCTGCCGTCGTCCACGCAGACGATCTCCACGGCCACGCCCAGGTCCGCGGTCGCCCCATCTAGCCGCGGGAAGAGGGCCTCCAGGCAGCCGTCCTCGTCATGCATGGGAATGACGAGCGAGAGCGTGCGGCCCGTCCGGCTGCGCATGGCGCTCATGCCCGCCGCTCCTTGCTGGCTCGGTGCGATCTCGGCCCCTCGATCAACATGGCGACGGCGGCGGCGATCACCAGGGCGCACAGAGCGTTCGACGGGAAGATGTAGCGGGCGTCCGCAGCCGGGCCGATCAGGAACAGCAGCGCCAGGTTCGCGAAGGCGCCGCCGGTCAGGGCCAGCGCCAGGGCCGTTCGCGGATCGCGCCGCAGGGCCAGGAGGCCGCACGCGGCGAGCGCCAGGGCGTAGAGCAGGGCGGGCCGCCGCCATGGCTCGGGCGCGTTGCGCTCCACATAGGTCGTCACCCGCCGGGACAGGTCGGCGTGCGCCAGCGCCAGGCCATAGTCGTTGCGGTCGATGCCCCCATGGACGGGATAGAAGACCCGGTGCTTGGCGAGGCCGAGCTGTTCCACCATCACGATCCGGCGGTGGTCCAGGTAGCAGCCGAGGTGTTTCGGGATCACCTCGCGCCAGGCTCTGGCGACTGCGCCGCCGCCGTCGGTCTTCAGGATTGGCGGGCCGCCGCCGGGCTGGGGCTCGTGGGCCATCTGCACATGGCGCGGATCATAGGCCTCGCGGATCTGGGCCGGGGTTATCGGCAGGCCGCCGGTGACCTCGGGCGGCAGGAAGTTGCTGTCCTCGCAGGCCGACACGCCGAGCAGGTCGAACAGCTGGATCTGGAACATGGTCCCCGCCGGCGGGACCCGCTGGAAGTCCGGCAGCCGCCACTGCCACGACGCCCAGGCCAGGCCGACCGAGGCGGCCAGCACCGTCGCGGCGAAAGCCCGGAGCCGCAGGCCCGCCCGCGGGGTGAGATAGGGCCGCCAGACCATCAGCGGCGCGATCAGGGCGAACAGCGGAAAGGCGTTGTAGCGGAGCGAGACGCTGATCCCCAGCATCAGGGCCGAGAGGGCCAGCGGGGCCGGCCGACGCCGCTGCGCGGCCAGCAGCCACAGGGCCACGCTGGCCAGGGCGAAGCTGCCCACCGTCACGTCGCGCCAGTGAGCCAGGGCCACTCCCAGCATGGGGGGCACGGCCACGAAGGCGGCGGCGAACACGGCCATGGTGGCCAGGGCCCAGATCCGGCTGCGGATCAGGAGGGCGGCTGACAGGCCCGCGCCTGCGAACAGCAGGAAGGTTTGGAAGGCGAACAGCCCGCCGGTCCCGAGCCCCAGCTTGCGGCTGATCCAGAAGAGATAGCTGTGCATCGGCGGCCAGGTCATGTGCTCGATGCCCAGGAACGACCGCGACCAGGCGTAGAGGCCATCATAGTTCATCTGGCCGGGCCAGGCCGGGTAGCACACGAGCACGGTGGCGAGGGCCGCATAGGCCAGCACGGCGGGCCACATGGGCGCGCCGGGGACAGCGCGGACGGAGGAGGGCGGCTTCAAAGCTTGATCGCGCCCAGCTTGCAGATCCGGGCTCCGTCGGCCAGCACCCCATAGGCGACCGCCTCGCCCTCGCTCAGGGTGGTGAACGCCTGCCAACCCGTGCCTTCGGCGTCGACCTCGGGGCGCGCCTCGGCCACGTCGGGACGCGGGCGGCCGCTTTCGCCGCCGCCGGCGATACGCTGGTCGCGGCCGGCGATGATGATCCGGCTGGGCGGCGCCTTGCCCTGCACGTCCCAGCCCCAGCCCGACAGGCGCGCGCCTGGCCGCGCGCCGCCGTAGAGGGCCTCCACCTGCTCGGTATTGCCGATGCAGGCCGTATCGGGGGCCATCTGGAAAGCTTCGGCGAGGGGGCGGCCCACCAGGGGATCGACCCAGGCGGGGAGGGGCGGGAGCGGGTCCCTGCGTGTCAGCCAGTCAGGCTGTTCGCAGGCCGCGAGACCGGCGGCTGCGGTCACCAGGATGATCGAACGTCCGGCGCGGGCCCAACCCGGCATATATTCGCTCCCGTGTCTGGCGCCCCCAGGCGGCACTTAAGCGGGAACGATGACCGCGTTCAACGAGCGGAGGCGTTCTTTGCGATGAACGCCTCCGCTTTGGGCTTACCAGATGCGGACGCGGTCCTCGGGCGCCACATACAGCTTGTCGCCGGGCTTCACATCCCAGGCCGAGTACCAGCCGTCGATGTTCCGGATGGTGCCGTTCACCCGATAGTAGGCTGGCGAGTGCGGGTCAGTGACCACCTGCTGACGCAGGGCTTCGTCCCGGATCTTCTCCCGCCACACCTGGGCCCAGCCCAGGAACACCCGCTGGTCGCCGGTAAGGCCGTCGATCACCGGCGCCGGCTGGCCCTTCAGCGAGGCGTGATAGGCGTCGAGGCCCAGGGACAGGCCGCCCAGGTCGCCGATGTTCTCGCCCATGGTCAGGCCGCCCTGCACCTTGGCGCCGGGCAGGGGCTCGAAGGCCGAGTACTGGGCGCCGAGCCGGTCGGCCTGGGCCTTGAACTTGGCGTTGTCCTCGGCGGTCCACCAGTCGCGCAGCACGCCGTCGCCGTCGGACTTGCGGCCCTGGTCGTCGAAGCCGTGACTGATCTCGTGGCCGATCACGCCGCCGATGCCGCCGTAGTTCACCGCCGGGTCGGCGTCAGGATCGAAGAACGGCGGCTGCAGGATGGCGGCCGGGAACACGATCTCGTTGTTGGCGAAGTTGTAGTAGGCGTTGACCGTCTGCGGGGTCATGCCCCACTCG
>Ga0065721_10003928_pt1 | contig 54967 bp, 43 predicted proteins | sample Mesricmetagenome_FD_59108 | JGI IMG/M metagenome (GOLD analysis project Ga0065721, IMG submission 59108) | Mesophilic microbial community from rice straw/compost enrichment Sample: eDNA_1 v2 (version 2) | ecosystem: Engineered > Solid waste > Grass > Composting > Bioreactor | place: USA: Davis... | reverse complement strand
CGGCGGCGGGGGAACGGTCCGGGCGCAGGCGCGAGGGCGCCTGGGGCAGGGCGGCCAGCAGCGCGGCCTCCGCCGCGCTCAGGTGCAGGGCCGGGCGGCCGAGGTAGCCGCGGCTGGCCATCTCCACGCCCTCGACGATGCCGCCCATGGGGGCGCGGTTGAGGTACAGGGTGAGGATTTCGCGCTTGGACAGCCGCAGCTCCAGCTGCAGCGCGCGGGCGATCTGGCGCGCCTTGGCGCGCAGGCTGCGGCTGCTGCCGGTGGGTGGCGGGTCGATGAGCCGCGCCACCTGCATGGTCAGCGTGGAGCCGCCGGAGACGATGCGCCCGTGGCGCAGCCACTGCGCGGCGGCGCGCGCCAGCGCCACGGGGTTCACGCCGGGATGCCAGTAAAACCAGCGGTCCTCATAGCCCAGCAGCGCCTGCAGGTACAGCGGCGAGACCTCCTCGGCCGTGACGGGCTGGCGCCAGATGCCGTCCGCATCCGGCCAGGTGCGCAGCGGCGTGCCGTCGCGGGCCACGACGACGGCGCCGGGGGCGTCGCGCGGGATGGGGGGAGGACAGGCCAGGTCCAGGTCGAGCAGCAGGGCCAGGGCGGCGGCGAGGGCCAGCTCGATGGGGCGGGTCATGGTCGCCCTTCCGCAGACAGCGGCTGCCGCCTCACTGTCCCGCCTCTCCCCGCGGATCGTTCACCACCACTGGCGCGCCCGCCGCGCCCACGCCGCGCAGCTCCGGCCGGTACATGGCTTCGGCGAAGGGCGCGGGCACCACGAAGCGCCCGGGGCTGACCACGCGCAGCATGTAGAACACCGGCAGCCACTCGCGGTCCAGCCGCGCCGCGGCCACGTAGCGGTCGTCGCGGTACTCGCGGTGCTTCACCCGGCTGTCCGCCATCGCCTGCGCCACGTCCGTGTCGCCCACCCTGAATTCCTCCGCCTTCGGCCCCTGCGACAGGTTGAGGTTCTCCACCTCCAGCCCGGCGGGCACGCGGTCCACGATCAGCGCGTCCTCGATGGGCCGGCTCGCGCGTGCCATCACGCGCACGATCAGCAGCTCGCCCACGCTCAGCGCCTTGCCCTCGGCCAGCGGCTGGCCCGAGGCATCGAACCAGGCGCGCTGCAGCTCGATGGTGTCGCCGCGCACGGCCGGCGCCTTCAGCGGGTAGCCGCTGGCCTCCGCCTCCACGAACAGCGGCCGCGCGCTCCGGTTCAGCAGCGACACGCCGCGCGCCAGCGCCGCGGCGTCCAGGCTGCGCTGCTCGGTGCCGCGCGAGGCCAGCGCCTGTGCCGTGTCCCCGATGCTCAGCTGCGCCGTCCAGCCCTCGCGGCCCGCCGCGCTGCTTGCCATGCCGGCCGCGCGCCCGGCCAGGAACAGCGCCAGGCGCTCCTGCGTGGAGAGGTAGTGGCGCCCGTTCAGGCGGTCCATGGCATCGAACAGCAGGCTCTCGCGCCGCGGCAGCTTCATTTCGTGCCGGGCCAGCAGCGCGGAGGCCAGCGCCAGGTCGCGCACCGGTGTGCCGTAGTCGCCCAGCCATTCCTCGCCCCAGGCCGAAACCCGAGCGCCTGGCAGGCCGTAGGGACGCCGCAGCGCTTCCTCCAGCGCCGCCTGCGAGCGGCCCTCGTCGCCCATGAGCTTTAGGCCGATGGCCAAGTGCACCAGCGGCAGCGGCGAGCGGGCCTTGCCGCGCTGCTGGTCGTGCAGGTAGCGCAGCATCGCCAGCGGCGCCTTCTGGTCGCGCGCCAGGACGTAGCCCGCGTGCGCCAGCTCGGCGAAGCGCTGGTGGCTGTCGCGCAGCAGCCGGCGGTCGCGCGCGCTCAGCGCCGGGCCGTCCACGCCGCTGGCGGCCGAGGCCGAAGAAGCCGCTGCCTTCGCCGCGGTGCCCGCGCCGCTGGCGCCCAGCGTCGCCTGCAGCGCCGCAGGCCACTGCGGGAAGCGGTTCGGCGCTTGTTGCAGCTCCTGCAGCAGCCACCCTTGGGCCTTGCGGTAGAAGGCGTCCGGCACGCTGAAACCCTGGTCCCGCGCGTCCTGCATGAAGCCCATGACGTAGGCCGAGAGCCAGGTTTCGTAGCCGCCATCGCCCCACAAGGTGAAACCGCCATTGGCCTTCTGCAGGCCGGCCAGCCGCCCCAGCGCGCCCTCGACGAACTGCGCCCGCTCCTCGCGGCTGCGCGGCTTGAGCCCCAGCGCCTGCGCCGCCCCTTCGTCGATGAACAGGTGCGGGTACGCCGCGCTGGCGGTCTGCTCCAGGCAGCCGTAGGGATAGTCCAGCAGCCCCTGCACCAGCGGACGCAGGTTCAGTGGCGGTTCATCAGACACGGCGATGGACAGCGCCGCGGAGCCCTTGTGGAAGCGCTCCAGCGCTGCCGCGTCGAGCTTCAGCTCGCCGCCGGGCTCCAGCCGCAGGCGCCGCGCCTCCCGCTCGGCCGGCGTGGCCGGCTGCACCTGCAGCACCGACTCGCGCGCGATCTTCAGCCCGCTGGCGCTGCTGACCTGCAGCCGCAGCCGGCCCAGGCCGTAGGCGTCCGTCGCCTCCACCGGGAAGCGCAGCGTCGCGCGTTGCTGGTGCCTGAGCGACAGCGACTGCTCCGCGCCGCCCACGCGCACCGGCTCGGCGCCTTCGAGCCGCACCTTCACCTGCTGCGGCGCGCCGCTGAGGTTGGTCACGTCCAGCGCGATGAAGGCGCTGTCGCCGGGCGCGATGAAGCGTGGCATCGCCAGCTCGGCCACCAGCGGCGCGGCCGACACCATTTCCGCGTCCGCCTTGCCGAAGCGGTCGGCCGTCGCCACCACCGCCATCAGGCGCAGCGTGCCGTTGAAGTCCGGGATGTCCAGCCCGATCTCGGCCTCGCCCCGGGCGTCGAGCTGTACCGGGCCGCTGAACAGGTCCACCAGTCGAACCTTCTTGGGCAGGCTCTTGCTGTCGCGCGGGCCGGCGTCGCCGCCCCAGCGCAGCCGGGCCGTGGTGCCCTGCATCTTCTCGATGAGCTTGCCGTAGAGGTCGAGCTGCTCGGCGCCGTAGCGGTGCCGGCCGAAGAAGAAGTCCAGCGGGTCGGGCGTGGCGTAGCGCGTGATGTTGAGGATGCCCACGTCCACCGCGTGCAGCGTCACCAGCGCCGCCTGCCCGCTGAGCCCCTCGGCCTTCACGCGCACGGTGGCGCGCTTCTCGGGCAGCACCTTGGCCGGAGCCTGCAGCGCCACCTTGAGCTGCCGCTCCTGCCGCGCCAGCGGCAGGTGGATCAGCCCCAGCGCCCGCGCCGGCGTGACGCGGTCGCCCTGGCTGCCCGGGCGCAGCGCGGTGACGGCCACGTACAGGTCGTGCCGCGCCCAGGCGGGGTCGATGGGGATGTCGATGCGCGTGCCCGAGGCGCGCACGTCCACCCGCTGGCTCCAGAGCAGGCGGTCGCCTTCCACCGTGACGATGGCCGTGCCGTCGTGCGGCGGCGTGATGCTGAGCTGCGCCCGGTCGCCCGCCTTCAGCGGCGCCTGCGCCAGTTTCAGTTGCACGCGGTCCGGCCGGTTGCCCATGTCCTCGGCCTCCTGCGCGCCCCAGCCGGCGTGGAAGCGGTAGCGCAGCCGCAGCCCGGTTTCGGGGTCGTCCACCTCCAGGCGGTAGCGGCCCCAGCGCACCGGCAGTGACACCCGCGTGCGCTCGCCTTGCAGCGCCACCTGGCCGGACTCGATCAACTCCTCGGTTTCGGTGTAGCCCGAGTTCCAGCCCTTCTGGTCGTCGTAGCGCCAGTAGTACTGGCGGTCCTCGCGCACCAGGCGCAGCGGCGCCTTCTTCAGCGGCTGCGGCTGGCCCTGCGGGTCCACGCGGATGAGCTCGAACTCTGCCGTGGCGTTGTCCGGCGCCACGTCGCGGTCGAACAGCGGGCGCAGCGCCAGCAGTTTGGGCGCCGGCCACAGCACGCGCTCGATGGAGCGCACCACCGGCCGCCCGCCCGATTCCAGCAGGCTGAAGCTGCCGCGCACCAGCATCGGCGAGGCCGGCCGCAGGTCGGGCAGCGGCAGGCGCACCCGGGCGCGGCCCTCGCCGTCCAGCGTCTGCTCGTCCAGCTCCTCGCGCCTGGTGCGGTCGTCATCGGCGAAGTCGCCGAAGACGAAGCCGGGCCATTGCCGGGGCAGGGCCTCGCGCTGGCGCGAGCTGGTGGCGGCCACCAGCAGCCGGTTGCCGGCCGCCGGGGCGCCGAAGAGGTAGTCGCCGCGCACCGCCACCTCGAAGTCGTCGCCGGGCAGCAGCACCGCCCGCGCGGTCAACAGCTCCAGCTTCATGCGCTCGGGCAGGAACTCCTCGACCTGGAATTTCCACACCGCGTCCGCGCGCCTGGCGCCCGGGTCGGCGCGCAGCTCCAGCTGCCAGGTGCCGGTCTGGGCGTCCGGCGGCAGCGCCACGGCATGCCGCGCGTAGCCCGGGAACGTCTCTTCCGGCTTCCAGACGCTGGTGCCGACGCCGCGGCCGTCCGGGCGCTTCAGCGTGGCCGTCAGCGGCTGCGGCGGCAGCGCCTTGCCATCGGCGTCGCGCATCAGCACCGACAGCTCGAAGCGCTCGCCCGGCCGGTACAGGTCGCGCCCGGCCCACACGAACAGCTTCACGTTGCGCGAGGGGTGGCCGCCGATCTCGAATTCCGACAGGTCCAGTGCCGGCGCGCGCAGCGCCAGCACGCTCATCTGGCCCTGCGCCCCCTCGCCGCGGCGCGCCACCAGCAGCGCGGCCTGCTCGAAGGCGCCGTCGAAGTGGGCATGCCCCTCGGCGTCGCCCGCTGCGCGGGCGAGGGAGCGGCCGTTCACGTCCAGCAGCTCGAACTGCACCCCGCGCAGCGCCTCGCCGGACTTGAGCGAGCTGGCGAAGGCGTCCATGGAGCCGGCGTAGCGCCGCGCCTGCAGCCCGATGTCGCTGACGTGGAAGTAGGTGACCTGGTACTCGTCCGAGAAGCGCCCCGGCTGCGTCATCACGGCGATGTAGACGCCGGGCTGCTGCAGCTCGGCGATCTGCTCCACCGGGATGAAGCTCACATGGCGCTTGTTGGGCGTGGGGTCGGTGCCGTAGCGGCCCAGGTGCACGCTGGTGGCGCTCTGGCGCAGCTGGTCCAGCTCCCAGCCGCCCACCAGGCCCTGCAGCCGGCGGCTGCCGTCGTCACCGGTGTAGCCTTGCGCGTCGGTGTCGCCCGTTTCGCCGTCCTCGCCGCGCGCGCCCTTGCGCACGCCCGCCACCCGCTCCAGGAAGCGCGGCAGCTGCGCCGGCTCCACGCGCAGGAACTGGATGTCCACTTCCGGCACGTTGACCGTGACCACGGGCAGCCCGCCGTTCTGGCCCGCCGGCAGCACCACGCCGCGGCTGGCGAAGAAGAAGGAGGGCGGCATGGCCTCGCTGGCGACCTCGCAGCGGTGGGCTTGCGCGAGCCGACGCCCGTCCTGTGCCTTCAACCCGTCGGCCACCTCGATGCGGAAGCGCCGCTGCGGCTGGATGAAGGGGAAATAGAGCAGGCGCGGGTTGTCGCCCACCACCCAGGCGCCCTGCAGCAGTTTTTCGTTGGGCGCGGAACCAGCCGGCGGTGCGCCGGGAGCGGACGCGGCGGGCTGCTCGGCACCGCGCTCCTTCACCTCGCCGTCGGCATCGGCGGGGCCCAGGTCCACCACGCGCAGCGCGTGGCCGAAACCCTGGCGCCGGTCCAGCGGCTGGGAGAAGACGATGGCCAGCGCCGGGCGGTCATCGAGCAGGCGTGGCTTGCAGTCCAGCGCGGTGAAGGGGGCGTCGGGGTCGGCGAGGGCCGTGCCGACCGTGGAGGACTGTCGCCCCTGGTTCCACCACCATGCGGCCGCCGCCAGGACGGCCAGCACCACCACCACGACAGCGGCCCAGAGACCGCGCTTGTTCCTCGCCACGCTGTTCGCCATGGGGCTTCTCCTCCAGGTGGAATTGGAACGCACACGGTAGCCCCGCCGCCGACCGGTGCCATGGGCAATAGCAACCGGCTGGAACGTGGCGGGACCGGGACTTTTCTCCGTCCGGCCGACAGAGGCGTCGGCGACGCGGCGGGCCGGACGCGGCAGGAGGCTTGCTCACGCCCGCCAGAATCGACTCATGACCCTGCTTGTGGACATTGATTTCTCCGCCGAATCGCTGCTCGTGGCGAGGCAGCTCATCGGCGTGACGCTGCTGATCGATGGCGTGGGCGGCCGCATCGTCGAAACCGAGGCCTACGACCAGGCCGACCCGGCCTCGCACACCTATGCGGGCAAGACGCCGCGCAACGCCTCCATGTTCGGCCCGCCGGCGCATGCCTACGTCTACCGCTCCTACGGCATGCACTGGTGCATGAATTTCGTGTGCCGCGAAGCCGGGCATGGCGCCGGGGTGCTGATCCGGGCGCTGGAGCCCACGCACGGGCTGGAGCGCATGCGCGAGCGCCGAGGCGTGGAGAAACTGGAGCTGCTGTGCGCGGGCCCTGGGCGGCTGGCGCAGGCGCTGGGCATCACGCGTTCGCTGGACGGGCTGCCGCTGGACGCGCCGCCCTTCGAACTGCTGCCCGGCCCGGCCGAGCCGGTGGAACTGCTGGTGGGGCCGCGCATCGGCATCACCAAGGCCGCGCACGAGCTCTGGCGTTTCGGGCTGAAGGGCTCGAAATTCCTCAGCCGGGGTTTCAATTGAAGAATTGAATCAGGGCAGCTTGCCCTCGGCCTTCAGGCGGTCCAGCATTTTGGGAATGAAGCGATCGCAGACCGCCTGGTTGTGGTCGTATTCGGCCGCGGAATCGAATTCGTCGTGCTGCGCGCGCACCTTGCCGAATTCCGCCAGCGCGAGGCGGATGGTTTCCTGGTTGCGGCTCAGGGAATCCATGGCGGCCAGGGACTCGAAACGCTGCTTGAAGAATTCACCCAGCCGCTGCGGCGATTCGTCCAGCCAGCGCCGGTAAATGGCCAGGTGGTTCATTTCATGCGCGTGCACGTGGTCGAAGGCGCAGGCGTTTTCGCGCAATTCGCTGGCGACGTGCACGGTGGTTTTGTGATAACTCACCTGCAGGTCCAGCGCCGGGCAGCCCTGGGCGTCCTTCTTCCAGCTCACCATGACGTGGCTTTCGGCATAGGTGGAACCCAGGCCGAAACTGTTCTGCGTCAGCGGCAGCGAGGAATTGCGATTCAATGCCGTGACGGCGCGCACGTCGCCGGTATCCACCTCGGTGTAATTCAAGGGCAAAGTGCGCACGGTGACGGAGGGCTGGCAGCCTGAATTGCCAACGGCCGGCGCGGCGTGACAGATTGCCGCAGCAAACATAAAACCGGACACAGCGAGGCGCAGGCGCCAGGACTTGGAGCGCATAGGTCGATCTCTTGGAATCCCCCGTCCCCTGACGGGGGAGGCCGGAGCGGCGGTATTTCTCGAACTGCACGAGCTTCCTCGCGCATCGCGGCTACGCATGTCCCGGCTTGCTGCAACGTTCTTCGGCTGCGGCCAAAGACATTGAAGCGCAGGTGTTTTTCAGAATGTCGGCGCTGGTAACAAGAGTTGGCCCTGACGGAGGCGGGCATCCCGGCGAGCGCAAGCCGGGATGCCCGCCTGCACGAGGCTATTGGAAGAAGGACTTCGTGATGTCGGCCGCCGAGCGCCGGGCGCACGGGCTGACGTTCTGCCCCGCCCACAGCGGCGAAAACTCGCCGGACCCTTGCGCCTCGCTCTGGGCCCGCAGCGGTGCGATGGCCGCCGTCGCCAGCGGGAAGGCCGGTGCCGCGGCCGACATGGGCCCGATCTCGCGCATCAGCCGGTTCACGATCCCGCGCGCCGGCCGGCCGCTGAAGAGGTTCGTCAGCGCCGTGTGGCGGGCGGCTTCGCTCTGCAGTGCCGCGCGGTGCACCGCGCTGGTGGTGGCCTCCTCGGCCAGCAGGTAGGCGGTGCCGACCTGCACCCCGGCCGCGCCCAGCGCCAGCGCGGCGCGCACGCCGGCCGCGTCCGCGATGCCGCCGGCGGCGATGACGGGAACGCGCACCGCCTTCACCACCTGCGGCACCAGCGCGAAGGTGCCGAGCTGGGTCGTGATGTCCTCGGCCAGGAACATGCCCCGGTGGCCGCCGGCTTCCAGGCCCTGGGCGATGACGGCATCGGCGCCGTGCGCCTCCAGCCACACGGCTTCCTCGACGGTGGTGGCGGAACTGAGCACCTTCGCCCCCCAGGCTTTCACGCGGGCCAGCAACTCCGGCGCCGGCAGGCCAAAGTGAAAACTCACCACCGGCGGGCGGAATTCCTCCAGCACCGCGGCGAATTCGGCGCTGAAGGGCGCGCGGCCGGGGCCGGCGGGAATGTCGGCCGGGTCGATACCGAATTCGGCGTAATAGGGCGCCAGGGTTTCGCGCCAGCACTGCTCGCGCGCCGTATCGGGCACGGGCGGCGTATGGGCGAAGAAGTTGACGTTGTAGGGGCGGCGCATGCCGCCCTGGATTTCGGACAGCTCGGCGTGCAGCGCCTCGGGCGTGAGCATCGCGCAGGGCAGCGAGCCCAGGCCGCCGGCATTGCTGACGGCGATGGCGAGCGCGCCGCCCTGGCTGCCTGCCATGGGGGCCTGGATCAGCGGGAGGTCGGTTCCCAGCCATTGGGCAAGGTGCATGGCGTCTCCTTGAAGGTGGACGTCGATTTTCGCGGCGCGGCGCAGCCCCGGGACCCGGGCCTGCCGCCCCGGCCGTGCCCGGCGCGGCGCTTGCCCGCGCCATTCGTTCACGCCGTGGGACGGCCGCGCCCGGGCGCCTGGCGGGCGGCGGGAGGGGCTGGAGGCGGCGCCTATAGTCCCTGCCTTTCCCCGCGAGCCGGCCGCCAGTCGCCGGCCGAATCCACGGAGACAACACCATGCAAGACACCGTTTCCGGGCGCGCCGCGGCGGCGCTTCCCGTGGTCCGCCAGCGCCCGGTGCCGCAGGCGCTGATCGAGACGCTGCAGGCGCGCTTCGGCGCGCGCTGCTCCACCGCGCAGGCCGTGCGCGAGCAGCACGGCAGCGACGAGTCCACCTTCACCGTGCCGCCGCCGGCGGCGGTGGTGTTCGCGCAGAGCAGCGCCGAGGTGGCCGAGGTGGTGGACCTGTGCAGCCAGTACGAGGTGCCGCTGATCCCCTACGGCGCCGGCTCCTCGCTGGAGGGCCACCTGCTGGCGGTGCAGGGCGGCATCAGCCTGGACCTCTCGCGCATGGACCAGGTGCTGTCCATCGACGCCGACGACCTCACGGTCACCGTGCAGCCCGGCATCACGCGCAAGCGGCTCAACGACGAGCTGAAGTCCACGGGCCTGTTCTTCCCCATCGACCCCGGCGCCGATGCCTCCATCGGCGGCATGTGCGCCACGCGCGCCTCGGGCACCAACGCCGTGCGCTACGGGACCATGCGCGAGAACGTGCTGGCGCTGGAGGTGGTCACGGCCGACGGCAAGATCGTTCGCACCGGCACCCGCGCCCGCAAGAGCAGCGCCGGCTACGACCTGACGCGGCTGATGGTGGGCAGCGAGGGCACGCTGGGCGTGATCACCGAGATCACGCTGCGCCTGTACCCGCTGCCCGAGGCGGTATCGGCGGCGGTGTGCTCCTTCCCGAGCATCGAGGCCGCGGTGCGCACGGTGATCCAGACCATCCAGCTTGGCGTGCCCATCGCGCGCGTGGAGCTGATCGACGGCAACACCGTGCGCATGGTCAACGCGCACTCCAAGCTGAGCCTGCGCGAGGAGCCCATGCTGCTGATGGAGTTCCACGGCTCGCCCGCGGGCGTGAAGGAGCAGGCCGAGACGGTGCAGGAGATCGCCGCCGAGTTCGGCGGCCAGGCCTTCGAATGGGCCAGCACGCCGGAGGAGCGCACGCGGCTGTGGACGGCGCGGCACAACGCGTACTTCGCCGCGATCCAGTCGCGCCCGGGCTGCCGCGTGATGTCCACCGACACCTGCGTGCCCATCTCGCGCCTGGCGGACTGCCTGCTGGACTCGGTGGCGGAGGTGGACGCCTCCGGGCTGCCGTACTTCCTGGTGGGCCACGTGGGCGACGGCAATTTCCATTTCGGCTACCTGATCGACGCCAACAGCGCCGAGGAGCGCGCGCTGGCCGAGGACCTCAACCACAAGCTCGTGCACCGCGCGCTGCAGCTCGATGGCACCTGCAGCGGCGAGCACGGCGTGGGGCTGCACAAGATGGGCTTCCTGGTGGAGGAGGCCGGCGCCGGCGCGGTGGAGCTGATGCGCACCATCAAGCGGGCGCTGGACCCGAAGAACATCCTCAATCCGGGGAAAATCTTCGACCTTTGACCCCCGCAGTCCAGGCCCGCGCCATGACCCAACGCATCGACGACCCCCAGCACGACCACGAAGCCGGCAGTGCCGATTCCACGCAGGACCTCACGCGCATCGACGACGTGCGCATCGGCGCGGTGCGCCCGCTGATCTCGCCGGCGTTGCTGCTGGACGAGGTGCCGGTGTCCGACGCGGTGCTGGCGCTGGTGGAAAACGCCCGCCGCGCCGCGGCCGATGTGCTGCGCGGGCGCGACGACCGGCTGCTGGTCGTGGTGGGGCCGTGCTCCATCCACGACCACGGCCAGGCCATGGAGTACGCCCACCGCCTCAAGGCGCTGGACGAGGAACTCAAGGGCGAGCTGCTGCTGGTCATGCGCGTGTACTTCGAGAAGCCGCGCACCACCGTGGGCTGGAAGGGTTTCATTAATGACCCTCGTCTCGATGGAAGTTTTCGCATCAACGAAGGGCTCAGGAAAGCCCGGGAGCTGCTTCTGGAGATTTCAGCGCTCGGCCTGCCCTGCGGTACCGAGTTCCTGGACCTGCTGAGCCCGCAGTACATCGCCGACCTGGTGAGCTGGGGCGCCATCGGCGCGCGCACCACCGAGAGCCAGAGCCACCGCCAGCTGGCCTCGGGCCTGAGCTGCCCGGTGGGCTTCAAGAACGGCACCGACGGCGGGGTGCAGGTGGCGGTGGACGCGCTGCAGGCCGCGCGCGCCTCGCACGCCTTCATGGGCATGACCAAGATGGGCCAGGCGGCCATCTTCGAGACCCGCGGCAACGACGACTGCCACGTCATCCTGCGCGGCGGCTCGCGCGGCCCCAACTACGACGCCGCCAGCATCGACGCCGCCTGCGCGGCCCTGGCCAAGGCCGGCCTGCGCGAGACGCTGATGGTGGACTGCTCGCACGCCAACTCCGCCAAGCAGCACCGGCGCCAGATCGAGGTGTCGGACGACATCGCCGCGCGCATCGCCGCGGGCGAGCGCCGCATCGCGGGGCTGATGATCGAGAGCCACCTGGAGGAGGGGCGGCAGGACCTCAAGCCCGGCGTGGCGCTGCAGCGCGGCGTCTCCATCACCGACGCGTGCATCGGCTGGGCACAGACGGCCGGGGTGCTGCGGCGGCTGGCCGAGGCGGTGGGCCAGCGGCGCGCGGCGGCACAGGGCTGAAGCGCCACACACCGCTGAAACGTCAGGCACCGGAAAGGTGCGGCGTCCAACAATGAGCGGTTGTTGCAGTCACGGCGACCCCGGCCCAAGAGGCCGGGCCGCGCTCCCTGGCCGTCCGCATGGACGGCCCCCGGGGCGCAACGCCGGCCGGGTTGCAGTGTTCCGGACCCGCTGTTCTCCGCCCGGTCACGGCAGCCGGGCCGGGGACATGCCTCCATCCGCCGACTCCACGGAAGGCAGTCCATGGCGCTGTACCAAGTCATCTACATCAGCATGGTGAGCGGCGACGAGCCCACGCGGGCCGAGCTGCAGGCACTGCTGGCCACGTCCGTGCGCCGCAACCGCGCGCTGGGCATCACCGGGATGCTGCTGTACGCGCACGGCGGCTTCATGCAGCTGCTCGAAGGCGAGGAAGCGGCCGTGAAGGCGCTGTTCGATCGCGTCCGGCGCGACTTGCGTCACCGCCGCGTCACGGTGCTGGTGCAGGGGCCGGTGGCGGAGCGCACCTTCGCGGACTGGGCCATGGCCTACCGCTGCCTCGAAGAGGACCCGGCGGCGACGGACGCGGAGGCCGAGGACGACGGGTTGCCGGCCGAGCTCGCTCCGCTGTTCCACAGGGGCTTCGACGAGTCCCGCCTGCGCGCCCGGCCCAGCGTGGCGCTGGAGCTGCTGCGCCACTACAGCCGCAACAACGGGCTGGCGGTGGCTTGAGGCTCGCTTCGCCCGTGATGAAAGCGAGCCCGTTCGGCTGAGCCCTTCGACAAGCTCAGGGCGAACGGGGAGCAGTGCTGTGGGCGGTGGCCTGATCAGATCGCCACGCAGATCTTCCCGAAGTGCGCCCCGGCCCCCTGGTGGCGGAAGGCGTCGGCCAGCTCCTGCAGCGCATAGGTCGAATCGATCACCGGGTGGATGCCGGTGGCTTCCAGCGCGGCGACGAATTCCCGCTGCATGCGCCGGCTGCCGACGATCAGGCCCTGCAGCCGTGCCTGCTTGGCCATCAGCGCCGCGGTGGGAACGTCACCGCCGAGGCCGGTGAGCACGCCGATGAGCGCGATGTGGCCGCCCACGCGCACCGCCTCGATGGATTGCGCCAGCGTCGCCGGGCCGCCCACTTCCACCACGTGGTCCACGCCCACGCCGCCGGTCCACTCGCGCGCCAGGCGGCCCCAGTCGGCGTGCCGGCGGTAGTTGATGAGGTGGTCGGCGCCCAGCGCGCGCAGCCGCTCCAGCTTCTCGTCGGAGGAGGAGGTGGCGATGACGCGCGCGCCCATGGCCTTGGCCAGTTGCAGCGCGAACACCGACACGCCGCCGCTGCCCTGCACCAGCACCGTGTCGCCGGCTTTCAGCCCGCCTTCCACCACCAGCGCGCGCCAGGCCGTGAGGCCGGCGGTGGTGAGCGTGGCGGCCTCCGCGTGGCTGTAGCCGCGCGGCGCGCGGGTGAACCAGGTGGCGGGCACGACCACCGCCTCGCGCGCGTAGCCGTCGATGCCGTCGCCGGGCACGGTGGCGAAGTCGCCCACGCGCGCCGGGCCTTCGAGCCAGGTCGGGAAGAAGCCCGACACCACCGCGTCGCCCACGGCGAATTCGCTCACGCCGTCGCCCACGGCCTCGACCACGCCGGCGCCGTCGGACATGGGGATGCGGCCGTCCGCGGCGGGAATGGCGCCCAGCGCCACGGCGTAGTCGTGGTAGTTGAGCGAGCTGGCGTGCAACCGCACGCGGATCTGGCCGGGGCCGGGCGCGCCGGGGTCGGGCAGGTTGGCGGCTTCCAGACGCTCCAAGCCTCCCGGGGCGCGTAACACGATGCCTCGCATGTCTTTCTTTCCTCGTTCAAGTGTCGAGGCAGGCGAGGCTAGCGCAGAAGGCTCCCTTCAATCATGGGCAGCCCTTGCGAACCGTACTCGGGCTACTCGGGCTGTGACGTCCGCCGCTTATGGCTTGGCGATGGGCGCCAGGGCCTCTACCCGTGCCGCAACGGCGCTGCAGGCCGCAATCAAGTCAGTGACCAGACGCTCGTCCAGTTCCAAATCTCCTTCGTACTCGCCCAGGTTGCGGGTTTGATGGCACTTGGACAGTACGCGTCACACCTCGGGGCCCAGGCCCAGCGTATGCGGCAACACCTGGAAGACGATGTAGCGGTTGGCAGGGCGGTAGCCGTGCCAGCGCAGCGCCGCCAGGCTCAGGGCGTGGGAGGCGTTGTAGCCAAGGTCGAAGCGGCTTTCGAGCGACAGCGGCGCCTTGGACGCATCAGCCAGCCGGGCCAGGCCCGAGCGCAGCAGGCCGGCGAATTCGGCCGCATCGGCCGCCTCTGCACGCAGGTCCTTGCCGGGACCACAAAGGTTCTCAAGCGGTGAGGGCATGCTCGTCTCCCATCAACCAGATTCGCGGCTGCGCCAGTACGCGGGTGATGAAGGCATCGCCGCGCCCAATGCGCTTGTGCAGTTCGGCTGGCGTGTAGATCGTTGGATTCACCGCACGGCCCAGCCGTTGGCTCAAGGGCTCCAGCACGGCAAACAACTCCCCGTAGCCCAGGTCGTCACTGATGAGCATCAGGTCCACGTCGCTGCTGGCGGTGTCCTGGCGCTTGGCTACGGAGCCGAACACGAAGGCGGCGCGGATGTGCGTCGCCAGAGGCGCCAAAGCGGCGCGCAGCGGCTCGGCCAACCCCATGGTCTTCTGCACGATGCCGCACAGCTCGGCGTAGATCGGCGAGTCCGGGTTGGCTTGGTAGTGCTTCTGGTTGCCCAGTTGCCGCACGGTGACCAGCTCGGTCTGCGCCAGCCGGGCCAGTTCTCGTTGCACCGCGCCGGAGCCGCTCTGTGTCAAGGCAATGATCTCGTTGGCGTAGAAGCTGCGCTGCGGTTGTCCGAACAGCAGGCCCAGCACACGCTGCTGCGTGGTGCTGAACAGCGCATCCGAAAGGCCGCCGCGAACCACTGGCGCCTTGGATGCCCGCGAGTCGAGTGCTTGTGACATGCCCATACTGGGTTTAATCGTACCCAATTCGGGTTTTGCTTTGCCCAAATTGGGCATGTGATCGACTCGTGGTCAACACATGGACCGCCTCAATGCGCCCCCGCCGTCACCCGGATGCCACGGATCTGCCCCGCCGCGCGCGAGGCTGCCGGGCGCGGGTGGTGCGCCGGGTCGAAGCGGTACAGCAGCTCCGCCTCGCGCAGCCGCGCCTGCGCCACGGCGGCGGCCTTCACGTGGCCGTAGCCGCGCATGTTCAGCGGTACCCGGGCGATCTCGACGGCCAGCGGCAGCTTTTCCGCGCTCAGCAGCGGCAGCAGCTCGCGCACGCGCTGCTCGTACTGCGCGATCAGCTCGCGCTCCAGGCGCCGTTCGGCCGTCGCGCCGAAGGGGTCCAGCACCGTGCCGCGCAGCACCTTGCCGTGCGCCAGCACGCGCAGCAGCGGCAGCAGCCAGGGACCCAGCGTCCACTTGCGCGGCGGGCGGCCGCCGCGCTCGCGCGCCAGCAGCGGCGGCGCCATGTGGAATCGCAGCTTGAATTCGCCCTCGAACTGCTGGCGCAGCCGGCGCTCGAAGCCGCCGTCGGCAAACAGCCGCGCCACTTCGTACTCGTCCTTGTAGGCCATCAGCTTCAGCAGGCTGCGGGCCACGGCGCGGCTGAAGGGCAACGAGGCGTCGGCGCCGAGGGCGCGCTCGCGCGCCGCGGCCTCGTCCACCAGCTTGGCGAAGCGGCGGGCCCAGGCCGCGTTCTGGTAGGCCGTGAGCACTTCGATGCCGCGCGCGCGCAGCGCTTCCAGCGGCTCATCGGCGGGCGGTGCCTCCACCTCCGCGCTGCCCAGCGCCAGCAGCGCGCGCGGGTCGCCCGCGGCCAGCCGGCCCAGCGAGAAAGCCAGCTCGTTGGCCTGCACCGCCACGCCGTTGAGCTCGATGGCGCGGTGCAGCGCCTCCAGGCTCACCGGCACCAGGCCGCGCTGCCAGGCGTAGCCCAGCACCAGGATGTTGGCCGCCACCGTGTCGCCCATGAAGGTCTCGCACAGCGCCTGCGCGTCCAGCGTCTCCACCAGTTCCTCGCCGGCGGCGAAGTGGAACTTCTGCAGCAGCTGCGGCACGCGCAGCGTGGCGTCGGGGTTGCGCAGGTACTCGTCCACCGGCACCTCGTGCACGTTGGCCAGGATGCGCGTCCGCCCGCGCCGCACGGTCTGCAGCGCGTCGGGGCTGGCGCCCACCACCAGCTCGCAGGCCAGCAGCGCATCGGCCTGCTGGGTGTCGATGCGCACCTGGTTCAGCCGCTCGGCCCGGTCCGCCAGCCGCACGTGGCTGAGCACCGAGCCGCCTTTCTGCGCGAAGCCCATGAAATCGAGCACCGAGGCCGACTTGCCTTCCAGGTGCGCCGCCATCGCCACCAGCGCGCCCACCGTCACCACGCCCGTGCCGCCCACGCCCGTGATCAGCAGGTCATAAGGGCCGTCCCAGTCGTGCGGCGCCGGGCGCGGCAAATCGTCCACCTTGCGCACGAAGGCGCCCAGGTCCGTCAGCGAGCCCACCTTGCGCCGCGGCTTCCCGCCCAGCACGCTCACGAAGCTGGGGCAGAAGCCGTTGGCGCATGAATAGTCCTTGTTGCAGGCGGCCTGGTCGATGCGGCGCTTGCGGCCCAGCGGCGTCTCGTGCGGCTGCACCGCCACGCAGTTGCTCTGCACGCTGCAGTCGCCGCAGCCCTCGCACACCTCCTCGTTGATGAACAGGCGCCGCGCCGGGTCGGGCAAGGTGCCGCGCTTGCGGCGGCGGCGCTTCTCGGCGGCGCAGGTCTGCTCGTAGATCAGCACCGTCACGCCCGCCACCTCGCGCAGCCGGCGCTGCACGGCGTCGAGCTCGGCGCGGTCGTGGAAGGTGGTGCCGGCCGGGAAGCGGCCGTGCTGCCGCGCGTACTTGCCGATGCCGTCCGAGACCACGGCGATCTGCCGCACGCCCTCGGCCTCCACCTGGCGCGCCAGGCCGTCCACGCTGATGGGCGCGTCCACCGGCTGGCCGCCGGTCATGGCCACGGCGTCGTTGAAGAGCACCTTGTAGGTCATGGTCGTGCCCGCGGCCACGGCCTGCCGGATGGCCAGCAGCCCCGAGTGCGCGTAGGTGCCGTCGCCCAGGTTCTGGAACAGGTGCGGCACGCGGGTGAAGAGCGCGTGCGAAACCCAGTCCACGCCTTCGCCGCCCATCTGGATCAGCCCCTCGGTGTCGCGCTGCATCCAGTTGGCCATGAAGTGGCAGCCGATCCCGGCGTGCGCCTTCGACCCTTCGGGCACGCGCGTGCTGGTGTTGTGCGGGCAGCCGGCGCAGAACCAGGGCATGCGCTTCACGCCGTCCGCCTCGTTGTGCAGCAGTTCGGGCAGGGTGAAGTCGCGCACCAGCGCGCGGCGGTCCAGGTCGGGGCAGTGTTTCACCAGCCAGTTGGCAACCAGCTCGATCAGGCGTGAGGGCCGCAGCTCCCCGAGCGCCGACACCAGCGGGCGGTCGTCGGCGTCGCGCTTGCCGACGACGGCGGGGCGCCGCGCGCGGTTGAACAGCAGCTCGCGCAGCTGCGTCTCCACCACCGGGCCCTTCTCCTCGATCACCAGCACTTCGGACAGGCCCTCGCAGAAGTCCAGCGCGCGCCGCGGCTCGATCGGATAGGTCAGCCCCAGTTTCTGCACGCGGATGCCGTGCGCGGCCAGCGTCTCGGTGGAGACGTCCAGCCGGCGCAGCACCTCCATGAAGTCGTGGTGCGCCTTGCCCGCGGTGAGCACGCCCACGCGCGGCTCGCGCGGCTCCACCACGCGGCGGTCGATGCTGTTGACGCGGGCGAAGGCGCGCACCGCGTCGAGCTTCAGGTGCAGCCGCTCCTCGATCTTGAGCGAGGGGAAGTCGGGCCAGCGGTAGTGCAGGCCGTCGGGCGGCGGCGTGAAGCCGGTCAGGCCGCGCACCGCGTCGCCGTCGAGCCAGGCCGCGGCGCGGGCGTTCACCAGGTCCAGGTCCACCGTGGCGCCGCTTTCCACCACCTCCGACAGCGCGGTCAGGCCCACCCAGCAGCCCGAGAAGCGCGACAGCGCCCAGCCGTAGAGGCCGAATTCCAGGATCTCGGCCACGCTGGACGGGGAGAGCACCGGCGCGTGCAGGCTCTGGAACAGCTGGTCGCTCTGGTGCGGCATGGAGGAGCTGACGCAGCCGTGGTCGTCGCCCGCGACCATCAGCACCCCGCCATGGGGCGAGCTGCCGTAGGCGTTGCCGTGCTTGAGCGCATCGGCGGCGCGGTCCACGCCCGGGCCCTTGCCGTACCACAGCGCGAACACGCCCTGCGCGGTGCGCTCGGGGTCCGACTCCACGCGCTGCGTGCCCAGCACGGCCGTGGCGCCCAGCTCCTCGTTGATCGCCGGCAGGAAGCGCACGCCCTCGGCCTGCAGCCGCTCGCCGGCCTGCCACAGCGTCTGGTCCACCAGGCCCAGCGGCGAGCCGCGGTAGCCGCTGACGAAGCCGCGCGTGTCCAGCCCCGCGACGGCGTCGCGGCGGCGCTGCATCAGCAGCAGCCGCACCAGGGCCTGCGTGCCGTTGAGGAAGACGCGCCCGCCGTGCGCCCACAGCGCGTCGTCGAGCCGGTAGTCCTGCAGGGCAGGGGAAAAGGATGGTCTTGTCTCCGTCGTCATGGCGCGCTCTCCGGGCTGCTCATTGATAACGGGAAAGGGTAGGGCGTGGCTTCGGGAAAGAGTTACTTGTTTTTCGCGGAATCCGGGTTGAAATGGAAATTCATTTCCACATTCGGGAGTAAAGCGGAATGGATTTGCTCGATCGCCAGGACGTGCTGCTGCTCAACGAACTGCAGCGCGACGCGCGCCAGACGGTGCAGCAGCTCGCGGCCGCGGTGGGCCTGTCCAGCACGCCGTGCTGGCGGCGCATCAAGGAGCTGGAGGCCGCGGGCGTGATCCGCGGCTACACGGCGCTGGTGGACCGCGCCAAGGTGAACCTGCAGTTGTGCGTGCTGGCGGAGATCAACCTCAGCCGGCACCAGGAGGGCGAGGTGCAGCGCTTCGAGGCGGCGGTGGCGCAGAGCCCGCAGATCGTGGCCTGCTGGTCCACCACGGGGCAGGCGGACTACGTCATCAAGGTGCTGGTGCCCGACATCCAGGCCTACGAGCACTTCCTGCACGAAACCGCCTTCCGCCTGCCCGGCGTCACGCACGTGCGCTCCAGCGTGGTGATGAAGGAGGTGAAGTCGGAGACGCGGCTGCCGATCGAGTTGCCGGCGCGGGGAGCGGCCCTCGGCAAGCCGAAGAAGGGATGAGCCTGCCGCTTCAGGCCGGGCCGCTGCGGCCCGCATCCGGCGCCGGGTACTTCACCCCGTTGGCAATGAACTTCTCCCGCACCGCCGCGTCCAGGTCCACGCCCAGCACGGTGCTCAGCCGCACCAGGTACATCAGCACGTCGGCGAGCTCGTCGCGCACCGCGCGGGCCGTGGCGGGCTCCTGCGCGATGCGCGCGGCCTGCTCGTCCGTGAGCCACTGGAACAGCTCGGCCAGCTCGCCCACCTCGCCGGTGAGCGCCAGCACCAGGTTGCGCGGCGTGTGAAAGCCGTTCCAGTCGCGCGCGTCGGCAAAGCGCTGCAGCGCGGCTTCCAGCGCGGTGACGTCGAGCAGGCGCTGGAGCATCGGGGCGGTTTGTAGGTTCATTCCACATCCTGATCGAAGCTGAAATAGTTCCCCGTCATGCCCGCGCAGGCGGGCACCCACGCCAACCAGGACGCAGCCCGGCGTTCGTGGACACCCGCCTGCGCGGGTGTGACGGGGATATTTCAGTTTCTTCGATACAGGGAACAGGCCGATCAGGTCACCGGCGCCGGATTGAACAGCACCAGCGCGTTGTGCAGCTTGTGCTGCTCGGCCCAGGTCTTCTTGCGCCCGCTGGCCACCTCCAGCATCAGGCGGAACAGGTGCCAGCCCATGTCCTCGATGCTGGCCTGGCCGTCGGCGATGAGGCCGGCGTTCACGTCCATCAGGTCGTGCCAGCGCCGCGCCAGGTCGCTGCGCGTGGCGACCTTGATCACCGGCACCTCCGCCAGCCCGTAGGGCGTGCCGCGGCCGGTGGTGAACACGTGCAGGTTCATGCCCGCGGCCAGCTGCAGCGTGCCGCAGATGAAGTCCGACGCCGGCGTGGCCGCGTAGATCAGCCCCTTCCTGCCGTTGAGCTTCTCGCCCGGCGAGAGCACGCCGCTGATGGGCGCGGAGCCCGACTTGACGATCGAGCCCATCGCCTTCTCGACGATGTTGGACAGGCCGCCCTTCTTGTTGCCCGGCGTGGTGTTGGCGCTGCGGTCCACGCTGCCGCGCTGCAGGTAGTCGTCGTACCAGGCCATCTCGCGCACCACGGCCTGCGCGATCTCCGGCGTGGCCGCGCGCGCGGTGAGCTGCGCCACGCCGTCGCGCACCTCGGTAGTCTCAGAGAACATCACGGTGGCGCCGGCGCGCACCAGCAGGTCGGCGCAGAAGCCCACCGCCGGGTTGGCGGTGACGCCGCTGAAGGCGTCGCTGCCGCCGCACTGCACGCCCACGACCAGCTCCGAGGCCGGCACCGTCTCGCGGTGGCGGGCGTTCAGGCGCTCCAGGTGCACCTCGGCGCGCGCCATGATGGTGGCGATCATCGGGCCGAAGCCGTCCTGCTCCTGCAGCGTCACCACGTCCAGCCCGGGCCCGGCGTTGTTGCCGATGTCGGCCACGTTGCGCTCGTCCACCAGCGGGATCACGCCCGGCGGCAGCAGCCGCTCGGGCTGCAGCTTCTCGCAGCCCAGGCTCACCACCATCACCTCGCCGCCGAAGTTCGGGTTCAGCGAGATGTGGCGCAGGGTGCGGATGGGAATCACCGCGTCAGGCGCGTCGATGGCCACGCCGCAGCCGTAGCCGTGCTCCAGGCCCACCACGTCGTCCACGTTGGGGTACTTGGGCAGCAGCTCCTCGCGGATGCGCTTGACCGCGTGCTCCAGCACGCCGGCCACGCATTGCACCGTCGTCGTGATCGCGAGCAGGTTGCGCGTGCCCACCGAGCCGTCCGGGTTGCGGAAGCCTTCGAAAGTGAAACCCTCCAGCGGCGGCAGCTCGACCTTGCGCGTGGCCATGGGCAGGTCTTCGAGGCCGCGCGCCTCGGGCATCTGCAGCCGGCGCTCGTGCACCCAGCTGCCGGCGGGAATGTCGTCGAGGGCGAAACCAATGGGCACGTCGTAGCGGCGCACGGCGTCGCCGGCCTTGAAGTCCACCAGCGCCACCTTGTGGCCCTGGGGCACGTGCTCGCGCAGCACCAGGCCGTCGGGCAGCTCGGTGCCGGCGCCCAGGCCGCCGTCGTTGGCGACGATGGCGACGTTGTCGTTCGCATGCATGCGGATGAGCAGCGGTGCGGAGGAGGCGGTCATGTGAAGGATCCTGCTTCAAACGGGGCGCGGCCGGAAGCCCTGTGGGGAGGAGCTTGCCGGCCGCGGGTTCAACGGGAAGGGGAGGGCGGGGCGGTGCGCGCCGGCAAGCGGCGCGGCCGCGGGACCCTCATCGGAACATGTTGGGCAGCCACAGCGAGAAGGCCGGCACGTAGGTCACCAGCAAGAGGCAGACGGTCAGCGCGGTGTAGAAGGGCAGGATGGACTTCATCACCTGGCCCACCGAGATCTGGCCGATGGCGCAGCCCACGAACTGCGTCACGCCCACGGGCGGCGTGTTCAGGCCCAGCGCGCAGTTGATGAGCATGACGATGCCGAACTGCACCGGGTCCATGCCGAACTGCACGGCGATGGGCAGGAAGATCGGCGTGCACACCAGGATGGTGGCGGCCATGTCGAGGAAGGTGCCCAGGATGAACAGCAGCAGGTTGATCATCAGGAAGATCAACAGCGGGTTGTCCGTCACGGACTGCATCAGCTCGCCGGTCTTCTGCGGCACTTCGTACAGGGCCATGAAGTAGCCGAAGGCGCTGGAGATGCCGATGAGCAGCAGCACCACGCCGGTGGCCTTGCAGGCCTTGGCGCAGGCCTTGAGGAAGTCCTTCCACGACAGCGTCTTGTAGACGATGGCCGTGACCAGCAGCGCCCAGAACACGGCCGTGGCGGCCGATTCGGTGGCGGTGAAGATGCCCGAGAGGATGCCCGCGAGGATGATCACCACGATCAGCAGGCCCGGCAGCGCGCCCAGGAAGGCGCGGACCACTTCCATCCAGCCGGGGAAGCCGCCGCGGGTGGGATAGCCGCGCTTGCGCGCCACGTAGTAGGCCGCGGCCAGGTTGCAGAGGGTCAGCAGCAGCGCCGGGATGATGCCCGCCAGGATCAGGCTGAGCACGCTCACCGAGGCGATGCCGGTGGTGGCCAGCGTGAAGATGATGAGGTTGTGCGAGGTGGGCATGAGCACGCCCACCAGCGCCGAGTGCGTCGTGACGTTGACGGCGTAATCGGCGTCGTAGCCTTCCTTCTTCATCAGCGGGATCATCACCGAGCCCATGGCCGAGACGTCGGCCAGCGCCGAGCCCGCCACGCCGCCGAAGAGCGTGCAGCCCACGACGTTGCTCATGCCCAGGCCGCCGCGCACGTGGCCCACCAGCGAGTTGGCGAAGCGCACGATGCGGTCGGCGATGCCGCCGTAGAGCATGAGCTCGCCGGCGAAGACGAAGAACGGGATGGCCAGGAAGGAGAACACCTGCATGCCGCCGACCATCTTCTGGAACACGATCTCCACGGGCATGCCCGAGTACAGCACGGTGGCGACGGAGGCCAGGCCGATGGAGAACGCCACCGGCACGCCCAGGACGAGCAGGATGGCGAAGCTGATGGAGAGGACGGTCAGTTCCATGCCGGCACCACTTCCTCGCCGCGCACGAGCGCGATGATGTGTTCGATGGAGAAGAGAACGATCAGCACGCCCGCCACCACGAGCGCGAGGTAGTCGGCGCCCACGGGCACGCCCAGCATGGGCTTGATGTCGCTCCACTTCAGGGTGGTCCACAGCCAGCCGCTCTTGGCCATGATGGCGCCGAAGAGGATGACGAAGCCGTGGATGAGGATCTCCACGCGCTGCCGCCAGGCATCGGGCAGCAGCACCACCAGCGACTCCAGCCCGATGTGGCCGGCGTCGCGCACGCCCACCGCCACGCCCAGCGCGGTGATGTAGAGCACGAGCTGCAGCGCCAGGGCCTCGGCCCAGGTGGGCGTGTCGTTGAAGATGTAGCGGCCGACGACCTGGAACTGCACGCACAGGATCAGGGCGATGAGCCCGATCACGGCCAGCACCAGGCTGGACTTGGACAGGAAGGCGCAAAAAGCGCGAATAGAGGTGGGTGGAGGGCGGACGCGCGTGGGCGGCCGTCAGCGGCGTGCCCGTTGCGGCGTTGACGTTCTCGTTGTCCGCGACGGTGGCCGGTAGGGCGGCGGGTGTCATGGGGAGTCTCCAGAAAAGGCGGACCGCGCCGAGGCGGCGCGGCCCGCGTCAAGGGGCGCCGGCGAAGCCGCCGGCGCCCTGGAGGAACGGCTTACTTGGTGTCCTGCGCGGCCTTGACCAGGCGCTGCAGGTCGGGCGTGCTGGCGAACTTGGCGTACACCGGGGCCATGGCGGACTTGAAGGAGGCCAGGTCCACGTCGGAGACGATCTGCGCGCCGCCCTTGGTCACGATCTCCAGCGCCTTGGCCTCGGCCTCGGCCCACTTCTTGCGCTGGAAGTCCACCGACTCCTTGGCCGCGGCGCGGAACAGATCCTGGTCGGCCTTGGGCAGCTTGTCGAACACGGCCTTGCTCATCACCAGCATCTCCGGCGCCATGGAATGCATGGTCTTGGAGTAGACCTTCACCGCCTCGTAGTGCTTGAAGCCCTCGTAGGACGGGATGTTGTTCTCGGCGGCGTCGATCAGGCCGGTCTTGAGCGCGGTGTAGACCTCGCCGGTGGGCATGGGCGTGGCGTTGGCGCCCATCGCGGAGGCCACGGCCACCCACAGGTCCGAAGGTTGCACGCGAATCTTCATGCCCTTGGCGTCGGCCAGGGTGCGCACGGGCTTCTTGGCGTAGATGCTGCGCGCGCCGCTGTCGTAGAAGGCCAGGCCCACCAGGCCCTCGTGCTCGCAGCCCTTGAGGATCTCCTCGCCCACCGGGCCGTCCAGCACCTTGTGCATGTGCTCGACGCTGTTGAACAGGAAGGGCAGCGTGGGCACCAGCGACTTCGGGCACATGGAGTTCAGCGACGAGATGTTGACGCGGTTCATCTCCAGCGCGCCGATCTTGACCTGGTCCAGCGTCTCCTTCTCGCTGCCCAGGGCGCTCTTGTTGAAGACCTTGATCCTGTACTTGCCGCCGCTCTTCTGTTCGAGCACCTGGCTCATGTGCTTCACGGCCGCGACGGTGGGGTAGTCGTCGCTGTTGTGCACGTCGGCGGAGCGGAGTTCCTTGGCTTGCGCGCCGAGGGCGACCAGCGCGGCGGCCATGGCGAGGGGCAGTTGCTTGAACATGGTGCGTGTCTCCGTGAGAAATGGTTGTGGAGGCCTGGAATCAGCCGCCGAAGGGCGTTTCGGGCAGCCCGCGCGGGCCCGGCTGGGCCACGAGCACCGCGCCGTCGAGCGCGGCATCGAAGCCCGCGGCAGGCAGCGCGGGCGGGATGGAGGTGATGAAGAGGTGGCGCAGCGCCGGCCCGCCGAAGCTGCACATCGCCGGCTTGCTCAGCGGCAGGCGCAGCGAGCGCTCCAGGCGGCCATCGGGCAGGAAGCGGTGCACCTGGCCGGCGTCGTTGCCGCAGATCCAGTAGGCGCCGTCCTCGTCCACCGCGGCGCCGTCGGGGCGGCCCGGGTGCTGGTTCATGTCGATGAACTCGCGCCGGTTGCAGAGGTTGCCCTCGACATCGAGGTCGAAGGCCCACACGCGCTGCACCGTGGGGTGCGAGTCCGACAGGTACAGCGTGCGCCCGTCCGGGCTGAAGCCCAGGCCGTTGCCCGTGACCAGCCCCTCGACCATCGGCACCAGGCCGCGCGCGTCATAGCGGTAGAGCACGCCGGCGGGCTGCGCCAGCGCCATGTCCATCACCATGGAGCTGAGCCAGAAGCGGCCCTGGCGGTCGCAGCGCCCGTCGTTGAAGCGCATGCCCGGCTGCGCGAACCGCACGGCCTGCAGCAGCTCCGCGCGGAGGTCGCCGCCGGCGCCCGGCCGCAGCCGGAACACGCCCGTCTCCATGCCCGCGACCAGCCCGCCCTCGGCGTGCAGCGCGATGCAGCCCACGCGCTCGGCCAGCGCCCAGCGGCGCTCCTGGCGCGAGGCCCAGTCGAAGCGGTGCAGCGCCCGGCCCTCGATGTCCACCCAGTACAGCGCCTGCTCCGCGACGCTCCACACCGGGCTCTCGCCCACGCGGTTGCGCACGGGGCACAGTTCGTCCACGGCCGCCACGGCCTGGTCCTGTGGGTTCATGGCCCTTGGTCCCGCTGCGCTCAGGCGTTGTCGTCGAAGGGGCCGGTGCGCACGAAGGCGCCGCCCTGGTAGATCACGGCCGGGTCGTTGAGGTCCAGCTTGGGCTGCTTGGCCTCCAGCGCGGCGCGGAAGCGGTCGGAGCTGTCCCGAGGGCGGTAGCCGATGTGCGCGGCGCCGCTGTTGTCATAGAAGCGCGTCTGGTTGTCGGAGACGCCGTAGATGACGCTGCAACCCAGCACCGGCGTGGTCAGCACGGCCAGCACCAGGCGCTCCAGGTCGTCGTAGCTCATGAAGGTGGCCAGCATGCGGCGGTCGCGCGGCTCGGGGAAGGAGGAGCCGATGCGCACGCAGGCGGTCTCGATGCCGAAGCGGTCGAAGTACAGCCGCGCCACGTCCTCGCCGAAGGCCTTGGACAGGCCGTAGAGCCCGTCCGGGCGCGCGGGAGCGTCCACGCCGATGACCTCGCTCTGCTTGTAGAAGCCGCAGACGTGGTTGGAGCTGGCGAAGAAGATGCGCTTGACGCCGTTGAGCCGCGCCGCCTCGTACAGGTTGTAGGTGCCGATGATGTTGGCTTCGAGGATCGGCTGCCAGGGCTGCTCGGTGGAGACGCCGCCCAGGTGGACGACGGCGTCCACGTCCTTGAGCAGCGCGTGCACGGCCGCCTTGTCCTGCAGCGGCGCGGGCACCAGCTCCTCGCCCTCGGCGGCCTCGCCCAGCGGGGCCACGTCCGACAGGCGCAGCACGTCGCAGTAGCGCTTGAGGCGCTGGCGCAGCTCGCGCCCCAGGCCGCCGGCGGCGCCGGTCAACAGCAGCCGATGAAAGCGAAGGGCGGTGACAGGCTCAGTCAGCATGGTGTTCGAAACTCCGGGTGGTCACGACAGGGTCGAGTGGAAAACCGCGCTTGTCGTATGTCGTCTGTTGTCGTACAACTATTTGAGTTTTTCGCGCCTTGACTGTCAAGGCGCAGTCCTTAGGGGGTTTCACTAGTCATGAACACCGTGTTGTCCGCGCGCAAGAGACCGCGCTCGCTGGCTCAGGAACTGGTCGAGGCGCTGACCGAGCGCATCCGCGAGGGCGCGCTGGCGCCGGGCCACAAGCTGCCCACCGAGGCGGCGGTGATGGCGGAGTTCGGTGTCAGCCGCACCGTGGTGCGGGAGGCGATTTCCAAGCTGCAGGCCGCGGGGCTGGTGGAGACGCGCCACGGCGTGGGCACCTTCGTGGTGGGGCCGGGCGAGGCGTCGTTCCGCATCACGCCGGAGCAGCTGGAGACGCTGCGCGACGTGATCGCGGTGCTGGAGCTGCGCATCGGGCTGGAGACCGAGGCCGCGGCGCTGGCGGCCGTGCGCCGCACCGAGGAGAACCTGCGCGAGATGCGCAGCGCGCTGGACGCCTTCGCCGCGGCGGTGGCGGAAGGGCGCGACGCGGTGGGGCCGGACTTCGGCTTCCACCTGGAGATCGCGCGCGCCACGCAGAACGGCCACTTCGCCGAGCTGCTGAGTTCGCTGGGCGCCAAGATCATCCCGCGCGCGCGGCTGGGCAACGAGACCAGCGCCGAGCTGCAGGCCTACCTGCTGCGCACCAACGGCGAGCACCAGAGCATCTACGACGCGATCCTGCGCCAGGACCCGGAGGCCGCGCGCGCGGCCATGCGCACGCACCTGGCCAACAGCCGCGAACGCCGCCGCCGCGCCGCGGGCGAGAAGAACTGACCCCATTGCCGGCCGCCGCAGGGCGGCAGGGCGCGCGTGCTCCAGGTCATATATCGGCTTCTCCTGCATTCGCGCCGGGCAAGGGGGCATGCCGCGGGCCGCTGGAGCCGCGCCGCGCCGTGCGGCGGCGAGAGCGACGCGGCGGCGCTGCCGGAGGCCCGGGAAGGTTGACGGCGACGCCGGGGACGGCGCAGGGTGCGCATCCGGGCCGGGCCCGACCGGGCCCCCTGCCGCGGCAGCCTGTCCGCGGCCCGTCTTCCATCACCTCGCAAGGGACCGCACCATGTTCAAGAAGCTTGCTTCCGAGGCCTTGGGCCTCAGCGACATCGGCACCATCGTCCAGCCCAAGGACTTCGGCGGCGTGGATGCCGACGACTACCTGTTCCACGAGGACGGCGAGCGCATCTTCTTCCTCATCAAGTCGAAGAAGGACGAGTACTGCTTCACCAATTTCGCGCTGATCCACGTGGACGGCGAGTCGGCCGTGTCGTCCAAGCGTTCCATCAAGCGCTACGAGTACGCCAGCCATGCCGTCACCGGCGTGACGCTGGAGACCGCGGGCACGCTGGACATGGACCTGGAGCTGAAGTTCGCCATCGGCGCCATGCCTTTCAGCATCGACGTGAGGAAAAGCTTCGTCGAGCAGGTGAAGGACATCTACAAGGCGCTGATCAGCATCGGGCGCCAGCAGCACCACGACGAGGTTTGCCGCGGCCACGCGCTGCACGCGCTCAACGCCACGGCGGCGGCCTACAAGCTGGGCAGCACGGGCACGGGCGAAAGCCTGGCCGGGCAGTTCACCGAGCTGCTGCGCAGCCTCAACCACGCGGTGCTGCAGGAGTACACGCGGCGCGACTTCAGCGAGGTGTTCGAGAAGTACATCCGCGCCTGAGCGGAATGGAAAAGCCGCCGCGCAGCGCGGTCCGGCCGCCAAGGCCGTCCCGGCGGCCGGGGCATGCCGGGCGCGGCGGCGCAGGCCGCACCACACTGCGCGCCCGGGACGGTTCCCGAGCCCTTGTGCGGAGGTGTTCCATGCGCCTGTTTCCCCCTGGCCTGCTCGCCGCGCTGCCGGCGTTTCTCCTTGGCGGCTGCGCCATGCTTCCGGGCCCTGCACCGGCGCCCGAGGTGCCGCAGCAGCTGCGACCCCCGGCGGACGAGCGGCTGGTGCGGGTGGTGCCGGCGCGCGGCGTGCAGGTCTACGAGTGCCGCCTCAAGGCCGATGCCTCGGGCTACGAGTGGGCCCTGGTCGCGCCCGAGGCCGACCTGTTCGACGAGCGCGGCCAGCGCATCGGCCGCCATTACGTGGGGCCGCACTGGGAGGCTGACGACGGCAGCCGCATCGTCGGCGTCGTGCGGGAGCGGGTGGACGCGCCCGCCGCCGGCGCCATTCCCTGGCTGCTGCTGCGCGCCCGCTCCGTGGGCAAGGAAGGGACTTTCAGCCGCGTCAGCAGCGTGCAGCGCATCCACACCGTGGGCGGCGTCGCGCCCCGTACCGGTTGCAGCGCGTCGCGGGCCGGCAGTTCCTCACGCGTGCCCTACACGGCCGACTACGTCCTCTTCGGCCCGCGCTGAGCTTTCCTGGCAGCCCGCGGGCCGCGTCATCTAGGTGTTCTCCACAACCCGCGATGCCTTGTGGTGCGAATTTCCTAGTTGTACGATGACGGACAACAGAATCAGTGAAGTCGCTGTCCGCTGTCGTGGCGCCTGAGGCCATGCTGGGCAGGCGAGGCGCGTGTCCCCGCTCCGGGGCAGCGCGCCTTGCCGTCGCCGCGCAGGCCGCACCGTTGCGGCGGCACCGAACAGCCCCTTTTGCAAGGAACTCCAAGCATGCAACGTCGAAGCCTGTTGTCCGCGGCCCTCGCTGGTGTCGCGCTGTTGTCTCCCCTGGCCGTGCAGGCCCAGGCCTGGCCGGCCAAGCCGGTGACGATGGTGGTGCCGTTCCCGCCGGGCGGCTCCACCGACATGATCGCCCGCACGCTGGCCTCCGGGCTGCAGGCGCGGCTGGGCCAGACTTTCGTGGTGGACAACAAGGCCGGCGCCACCGGCACCATCGGCGCGGCGCAGGTCAAGCGCGCGCCGGCGGACGGCTACACGCTGCTGGTGGCCTCGCTGGGGCCCTACGTGATCGCGCCGCACCTGCTCAAGAACGTGCCTTACGACGCGACCAAGGACTTCGACTACCTCACCGTGGCCGTCCAGGCCCCGAACGTCCTGGTCGTGCCGGCGGCCTCGCCCTACAAGACCGCGGGCGACGTGCTGGCCGCGCTGAAGAAGGAGCCGGGCAAGCTGACCTTTGCCTCCTCGGGCAACGGCTCCTCGGACCACCTCACGGCCGAGCTGTTCTGGGCCCAGACCGGCACCCAGGGCTCGCACGTGCCCTACAAGGGCGGCGCGCCGGCCATCACGGACTTGCTGGGCGCGGTGGTGGACGCCTCGTTCCAGAACATCAACGCCGTGCAGCAGCACATCGCCGCGGGCAAGCTGCGCGCGCTGGCCGTCACGGGCGACAAGCGCGCCGCGCTGCTGCCGCAGGTGCCCACGCTGGCCGAGGCCGGCGTCAAGGGCGTGGACGTCTACTCGTGGCAGGCCATCGCCGCGCCCAAGGGCCTGCCCGCCGAAGTCAAGACCAAGCTGGTCACCCACATCGCCGCCGTGCTCAACGAGCCGGCCGTGAAGTCCAAGCTCACCGATCAGGGCTTCGAGATCGTGGCCAACACGCCCGAGCAGTTCGCGAAGTTCCAGGCCGCCGAGTACGCGCGCTGGAAGAACGTGATCGAGACCCGGAAGATCAGCGCGGACTGAAGTCCCGCCCCCGCCCCGTTCCCGCACAGCCTTCTCCCGCACGGCGGGGGAGGGCGCCAACTTCCCGCCCGCCATGCCCACCTCCACGCCCACCGTCGTCTCCCTGAAGGCCATTCCCGTTGCCGGCCGCGACAGCATGCTGCTCAACCTCAGCGGCGCGCACGGCCCGTACTTCACGCGCAACCTGCTGGTGCTCACCGACAGCGCCGGCCGCACCGGCGTGGGCGAGGTGCCCGGCGGCGAGGCCATTCGCCAGACGCTGGAGGATGCGGGCGAGATCGTCGTGGGCCGCAAGGTGGGCGACTGGCAGGCCGTGCTGACCGAGATCCGCACCCGCTTCGCCGACCGCGACGCCGGCGGCCGCGGCCTGCAGACCTTTGACTTGCGCACCACCATCCACGCCGTCACGGCGGTGGAATCAGCGCTGCTGGACCTGCTGGGCCAGGAGCTGGACGTCCCGGTGTGCGCCCTGCTGGGCGAAGGGCAGCAGCGCGAGTCGGTGCCGATGCTGGGCTACCTCTTCTACATCGGCGACCGCAGGAAGACCGACCTGCCCTACGACAGCGACCCCGACGCGGCCGACGAGTGGCAACGCATCCGCCACGAGGAGGCGATGACGCCCGAAGGGATCGTCAAGCTCGCCGAGGCCGCGCAGAAGCGCTACGGCTTCCAGGACTTCAAGCTCAAGGGCGGCGTGCTGCGCGGCGAGGAGGAGGTCGAGGCCATCAAGGCTTTGAAAGCCCGCTTCCCCGACGCGCGCATCACGCTGGACCCCAACGGCGGCTGGCTGCTCAAGGACGCGATCCGCCTGATGCGCGACATGCACGGCGTGGTGGCCTATGCCGAGGACCCCTGCGGCGCCGAGGGCGGCTTCTCCGGCCGCGAGGTGATGGCCGAGTTCCGCCGCGCCACCGGGCTGCCCACGGCCACCAACATGATCGCCACCGACTGGCGCCAGTTCGTGCACTCGCTGGTGCTGCAGTCGGTGGACATCCCGCTGGCCGACCCGCACTTCTGGACCATGCAGGGCGCGGTGCGCGTGGGGCAGACCTGCCGCGACTTCGGCCTGACCTGGGGCTCGCACTCCAACAACCACTTCGACGTCTCGCTGGCCATGTTCACGCACGCCGCCGCGGCGGTGCCCGGTCGCGTCACGGCCATCGACACGCACTGGATCTGGCAGGACGGCCAGTTCCTGACCAAGAACCCGCTGCGGATCGTGGGCGGCGAGGTGGCCGTGCCCAGGAAGGCGGGCCTGGGCGTGGAGCTGGACATGGACGCGGTGATGAAGGCCAACGCGCTGTACCAGCAGCACGGCCTGGGCGCGCGCGACGACGCCGTGGCCATGCAGTACCTGATCCCGGGCTGGAAGTTCGACAACAAGCGGCCCTGCCTGGTGCGCTGAGCGCTTCGTGCGCCGGCCGGGGCCGCGGCTCCCGGCCGGCGCCTTTTTCCGCACCCGCGCCCGAGCCCCGGGCCCGGAACCCGACAACACGCTGGAGACGCCATGAGAGAGAACCGTTTGCGCACGCTGTGGAAATCCGGCGGCGCCGCCGTCAACGGCTGGCTGGCCATTCCCAACGGCTTCGCCGCCGAGGTCATGGCCCACCAGGGCTGGGACACACTGACCATCGACGTGCAGCACGGCGTGGTGGACTACCAGGCCATGGTGCAGCTGCTGCAGGCCATCTCCACCACCGACACCGTGCCGGTGGTGCGCGCGCCGTGGCTGGAGCCGGGCATCCTGATGAAGATCCTGGACGCGGGCGCCTACGGCGTGATCTGCCCCATGGTCAACACGCGCGAGGACGCGCAGAAGCTCGTGGCCTGGACCAGCTACGCGCCGCGCGGCGTGCGCAGCTTCGGCCCGGTGCGCGCGCTGTACTACGGCGGCGCCGATTACCCCGAGCAGGCCAACGACACGATCGTGCGCTTCGCCATGATCGAAACCGCCCAGGCGCTGGACAACCTGGACGAGATCCTCTCGGTCGAAGGGCTCGACGCGATCTACATCGGTCCCTCGGACCTGTCGCTGTCGCTGGGCTGCAAGCCCGCCTTCGACGACGTGGACCCCAAGGCGGCGCAGGCCATCGACTACATCCTGGAGCGCGCCAAGGCGCACGGCGTGGTGGCGGGCATCCACAACGGCCGCACCGACGTGGCGCTGGCGCGCATCGCCAAGGGTTTCCAGTTCGTCACCGTCAGCTCGGACGCGCGGCTGCTGGCCGCCGGCTCGCAGCAGATCCTCAGCGCGATGCGCGCGCAACCGAAGCCGGCGGATGCCGGCTCGGGCTCGTACTGAGCCGTTCACAAGCCAGACAAAGGAGATCACATGAACATTGGATTCATCGGCCTCGGGATCATGGGCGCGCCCATGGCGGTGCACCTGGCCAACGCCGGGCATCAGCTTTTCGTCAACACGCACGGCGCGGTGCCGCAGAGCGTGGCGGCCACGGGCGCCAAGGTCTGCGCCAACGCCGCGGAAGTGACGGCCGAGTCGGAAGTGGTGTTCACCATGGTGCCCGACACGCCGGACGTGGAGGCCGTGCTCTTCGGCGAGAGCGGCGTGGCCACCGCGCTGCAGGGCGGCAGCAAGGGCCCGCGCAAGGTGATCGTGGACATGAGCTCCATCTCGCCGATGGCTACCAAGACCTTCGCGCAGAAGATCAACGCGCTGGGCGCGGACTACATCGACGCGCCGGTCTCCGGCGGCGAGGTGGGCGCCAAGGCGGCGTCGCTGACCATCATGTGCGGCGGCGACGAGGCGGTGTTCGAGCGCGTGCGCCCGCTGCTGGAGAAGATGGGCAAGAACATCACGCTGGTGGGCGGCAACGGCGACGGCCAGACCACCAAGGTGGCCAACCAGATCATCGTGGCGCTGAACATCGCCGCGGTGGGCGAGGCGCTGATCTTCGCCAGCAAGGCCGGCGCCGATCCGGCCAAGGTGCGCCAGGCGCTGATGGGCGGCTTCGCCTCCAGCCGCATCCTGGAGGTGCACGGCGAGCGCATGATCAAGCGCACCTTCGACCCGGGCTTCCGCATCAAGCTGCACCAGAAGGACCTGGGCCTGGCGCTGCAGGGCGCGCGCGAGCTGGGCCTGGCGCTGCCGCAGACCGCCAACGCCGCGCAGCTGATGCAGGTGCTCGCCGCCAACGGCATGGCCGACCTCGACCACTCGGCGCTGGTGCGGGCGCTGGAGATCATGGGGAACCATGAGGTGGCGCAGGGGTGAGCTGAGCCGCTTGGCAATGCCGCGTGTGCTGCAGGGAAGGCCGCAAGACAAGATGTCGTCATGCCCGCGAAGGCGGGCATGACGGAGTAGGGCGCGGAGCGCATCAGCTTGCGGGATAACAGGCAGGACCGTTGTTGGCCGCCTACCCGAAGGATTTGTCCATGATCACCCCCGACCGCCGCCCCCTGCTGCGCCGCATGTTCGACGCCGCCATCGCCGCCGCGCAGCCCGCGCTGTGCCTGCCGCCGCACCTGCCCGCGAAGCCCAAGGGGCGCACCCTCGTCATCGGTGCCGGCAAGGCCTCGGCCGAGATGGCGCGCGCGCTGGAGCAGCACTGGGACGGCCCGCTGGAGGGGCTGGTCATCACGCGCTACGGCTACGAGGTGCCGTGCGAGCGCATCGAGATCGTGCAGGCCGCGCACCCGGTGCCCGACGCCGCGGGGCTGCGCGCTACCGAGCGCGTGCGCGCCCTGGTCAGCGGCCTCACGGCCGACGACCTCGTGATCGCGCTGATCTCCGGCGGCGGCTCCGCGCTGCTGGTGGGCCCGGCGCCGGGCCTGACGCTGGAGCACAAGCAGGCGGTGAACAAGGCGCTGCTGGCCAGCGGCGCCTCCATCTCCGAGATGAACTGCGTGCGCCGCCACCTCTCGGCGGTCAAGGGCGGGCGCCTGGCCGCGGCCTGCCACCCGGCGCGGGTGCTGACGCTGCTGATCTCCGACGTGCCCGGCGACAACCCCATGGACATCGCCTCCGGGCCCACCGTGGGCGACTCCACCACCCGCGCCGATGCGCTGGCGATCATCCGCCGGTACCGCATCGAGGTGCCGGCCGAGGTGCTGGCCTGGCTGGAGCGCGAGGACAGCGAGAGCGTCAAGCCCGAGGACCCGCGGCTGCAGCGCTGCGAAACCCGCATGATCACCGCGCCGCAGATCGCGCTGGAGGCCGCCGCGGCGGTGGCGCGCGAGGCGGGCATGACGCCCTACATCCTGGGCGACAGCCTCGAAGGCGAGGCGCGCGACGTGGGCAAGGTGCTCGCGGGCCTGGCGCGCCAGGTCGTCACCCATGGGCAGCCGTTCCAGGTGCCCTGCGTGCTGCTGTCCGGCGGCGAGACCACGGTGACGCTGCGCGGCCAGGGCCGTGGCGGGCGCAACGTGGAATGCCTGCTGTCCATGGCGGTGGCGCTGGACGCTCTGCCGGGCGTGCACGCGCTGGCGGGCGACACCGACGGCGTGGACGGCGCCGAGGAGATCGCCGGCGCCGTGATCACGCCCGACACCCTGGCGCGCGCCTGGGCGCAGGGCATCAACCCGCGCGCCAGCCTGGACGACAACGACGGGCACGGCTTCTTCCAGGCGCTGGGGGATTCCGTGGTCACCGGCCCGACGCTGACCAACGTCAACGACTTCCGGGCCATCGTCATCGACGCCCCGGCGGCGTGACGCGGACACAGGTGCCGCAGCAGCCCATGGCCGTCCCGATGCAGAGCCCGGCCCCGAGGGCCGCCACACCGGTGGAGCCCGCGGTGGCCGTGGCGCCGCGCGCGCTGCGGCGCTTCCTGTGGTCCATGCCGACATGGGGCTGCTGGGCATCAACCGGCTGGAGGAGCTGGGGCCGCAGCACCTGTATTTCCCACAAATTCCCAGAGGAGACAAACCATGAACCGCACCCGTCGAACCCTGACCGTGGCCGCCCTGGCCCTGGCCGCCGCGCTGCCGGTCGCGCAGGCGCAGGACCAGTGGCCTTCGAAACCCATCACCTACGTCGTCGCCTTTCCGGCCGGCGGCACCAGCGACATCGTGGCGCGGCTGATCGCGCAGAAGCTGGGCCCGGCGCTGGGCACCACGGTGATCGTGGACAACAAGGCCGGCGCCGGCGGCAGCGTGGGCTCGGAGCAGGTCGCGCGCGCGGCGCCTGACGGCTACACCATCCTGGGCGGCACCATCAGCTCGCACGCGATCAACGTCAGCCTCTACTCGAAGCTGGGCTACGACCCGGTGACGTCCTTCGTGCCCGTGGCGCTCATCGGCACCAACCCGGTGGTGCTGGTCACGCGCCAGGACAGCCCCTACAAGACCGTGGCCGACGTGATCGCCGCGGGCAAGGCCAAGAAGCCGATGACCTCGGCCTCGGCCGGCAACGGCACCTCGCAGCACCTGGCGCTGGAGCTGCTGAAGTTCAAGACCGGCATCGGCATCGACCACATTCCCTACAAGGGCAGCGCCCCGGCGATCCAGGACGTGATGGCGGGGCAGGTGGACATGATGTTCGACACCACCGTGGTGGCCGGTCCGCACATCGAGTCGGGCAAGCTGCGCGCGCTGGCCGTGACCTCGCCCAAGCGGCTGTCCAGCATGCCCAACGTGCCCACGCTGGCCGAGACGGTGCCGGGCTACGAGGTGGTGTCGTGGCAGGCCATCTTCGCACCCGCGGGCACCCCGAAGGCGATCCAGCAGCGGCTGCATGACGAGGTCAACAAGATCCTGGCCCAGCCCGACGTGAAGGAGCGCCTGGCCAAGCTGGGCATGGAGGCCGGGCAGATGGGCACCGAGCAGTTCACCGCCTTCCAGAAGGCCGAGGTCGCCAAGTGGGCGCAGCTCATCAAGGCGGCCAACATCAAGATCGAGTGACGCGCCGAGGCCGGCCGCGGGGTCGGCTTTTTCATACGAATCCGCAACCGCAAACAAAAGAAATTCGTCACGCCCGCGAAGGCGGGCGTCCACGCCTGCCGGGCTGTACCGCGTGACTCGTGGAGGCCCGCCTGCGCGGGCATGACGAAGCAGGGTGCGTGGCGCCTCGGCTACGGGACGCGCCGGACGCCTGCTCCGTTCTTCGCGTACAGCACCGCGCCTTCACCGGCATGGCGGACCCGTTTTGCCCTCGTACTGACCTGTAAGGAGACAACCCCATGAACTGCAGAACCACGTTCCACGCCCTGGCCGCCGCCGCGCTGGCCGTTTGTGCCGCCGGCGCCGCGCAGGCCCAGCAATGGCCCACGAAGCCGCTTCGCATCGTGGTGCCGTACCCGCCGGGGGGCTCCTCGGACATCATCGCCCGCGCCATCAGCCAGCCGCTGTCGGAGGCGCTGAAGACGACGGTGATCATCGAGAACAAGCCCGGCGCCAACGGCAACACCGGCACCGACTTGGTGGCCAAGTCCAACGACGGCCACACGCTGCTGCTGTGCGACGTGGGCGCGCTGGCCATCACCGCGTCGGTCTACAACCGGCTGCCCTTCAATCCCAGTAAGGACCTCAAGGGCGTGACCATGCTGGCCTACTCGCCGCACCTGCTGGTGGTGCATCCCTCGGTGCAGGCCAGCAACCTCAAGGAGCTGGTGGCGCTGTCGCACAAGCAACAGATGGACTTCGCCGTGACGGCCATCGGCAGCGCGCCGCACGTGGCGGGCGTGGCGGTGGAGAAGGCCACCGGCGCCAAGTGGGAGTACATCCCGTACAAAGGTGGCTCGCAGGCCATCAACGACACCGTGGCGGGCCAGGCGCACGTGCTGATGAACGGCATGCTGGCGACGCTGCCCTTCGTGCAGTCGGGCCAGCTCAAGGTGCTGGGCGTGTCCAAGTCCACGCGCGTGGCGCTGCTGCCCAACGTGCCCACCATCGCCGAGCAGGGCGTCAAGGGCTTCGAGTCCGGCACCTGGCAGGGCGTGCTGATGCCGGCCAACACGCCGTCGGCGGTGCTCGAGAAGGTCGCGGCCGAGCTCACCCGCATCATCCGCACGCCCGAGGTGCGCCAGCGCCTGAGCGGGCAGGGCGCCGAGGTCCACACCATGACGCCCACCGAATTCACCACCTTCTTCGAGCGCGAGCGCGCCAACTGGGCCAAGGTGGTGGCACAGGGCGGCGTGAAGATCGACTGATGGAAAGGACCCTCATGACTGACAAACCCCGCGTGCTGCAGATCGGCCGCCTGACGCCCTGGCTGGAGCAGCAGCTCGCCGCCGATTTCGAGCTCACGCTGCTGGTGCAGCAGCCCGATGCGCGGGCGTACCTGGCCGGTCACGGCGCCGAGTTCGTCGCCGCCGTGACCTCGGCGGCGGTGGGCATCGACGCCGCGCTGATCGAGTCGCTGCCGAATCTGAAAGTGATTTCCAGCTTCGGCGTGGGCCTGGACAAGATCGACCTGGGCGCCGCCGCGCGCCGCGGCATCCCGGTGGGCTACACGCCCGAGGTGCTCAACGACTGCGTGGCGGACACCGCCTTCACGCTGCTGCTGGACGTGGCGCGCCGCGCCACCGAGGCGGACCGCTTCGTGCGCCGCGGCGGTTGGCTGAACGAGAAATTTCCGCTGGCCACGCGCGTGAGCGGCAAGCGGCTGGGCATCGTGGGGCTGGGGCGCATCGGCCGCACCATCGCCAGGCGCGCCAGCGGCTTCGACATGGAGATCCGCTACCACAACCGCCGTCCCGCCGAGGGCGTGTCCTTCGGCTACGAGCCGAGCCTGGTGGAGCTGGCGCGCTGGGCCGACTTCCTGGTGATCGCGGCGGCGGGCGGGGCGGAGAGCCGCAACCTGGTCTCGGCCGAGGTGCTGGACGCGCTGGGGCCGCAAGGCTTCCTGGTCAACATCGCGCGCGGCACGGTGGTGGACGAGGCGGTGCTGGTGAAGTGCCTGCAAGAGAAACGCATCGCCGGCGCGGGCCTGGACGTGTATGTGGACGAGCCGCGCGTGCCCGAGGCGCTGCTGCGGCTGGACAACGTGGTGCTGCTGCCGCACGTGGCCAGCGCCACCAGCGAGACGCGCCAGGCGATGTCGGCGCTGGTGCTGGAGAACCTGCGGGCGTTCTTTGCCGAAGGGAAGCCGAAGGTGGCGGCGCCGGTGGCTTGAGACGAGGCGCCGGACAATGGCGCCGATGCATTCCTGCGACTTCCTCGGCGCCGATTTCTCCAGCCGCCCCACCCGGCGCAAGCCCGTGGTGGTGGCGCAGGGGCGTGCCGTGGGGGGCGCGGTGAAGCTGGAGGCGCTGCACGCCTTCGACACGCTGGAGGCCTTCGGTGCCTTCCTCAAGCGGCCCGGGCCCTGGGTCGGCGGCTTCGACTTTCCCTTCGGGCTGCCGCGCGAGCTGGTCGAGCACCTGGGCTGGCCCACCGAGTGGCTGCCGCTGATGCGCCACTACGCGGCCCTGGAGCGCTCCGCCATCCGCGACACCTTCGCCGCCTTCTGCAACGCGCGCCCCGTGGGCGGCAAGTTCGCCCACCGCGCCACCGACGCCCCGGCCGGCGCCAGCAGCTCGATGAAGTGGGTCAATCCGCCCGTGGCCTACATGCTGCACGCGGGCGTGCCGCTGCTGCTGGAGGCGGGCGCGCACCTGCCCGGGCTGCTCGACGGCGACCGCACGCGCGTCGCGCTGGAGGCCTATCCGGGGCTGCTGGCGCGCGAACTCATCGGCCGCCGCTCCTACAAGAACGACGACGCGCTCAAGCACACGCCGGAGCGGCTGATCGCGCGCAAGGACATCGTCGCCGCGCTGGAGCAGGGCCGCACGCGCCTGGGCCTGCGCTTGAAACTCACGCCGGCGCAGCACGACGCGCTGATCGCCGATGCCAGCGGCGACCGGCTCGATGCCGTGCTGTGCCTGGTGCAGGCCGCCTGGGCCGGCAGCCGCGAGGACTGGGGACTGCCCGCCGATTTCGACCCGGTGGAGGGCTGGATCGTCAGCGCGTAGGCGCGCGGGCCCGGGATCGAAGCGAAGGGCACGCTGCGCCGGCCGAACCTGGAGGCCGGCAGCGTCTCCCGGGAAACCCACCGGGCGCTGCGGGGACAATCCCCTTGTCTCCGGGGCCGAGCGCCCCATCTTTAACGGCCTTTGGCCCGATACCCGCCGCGGCCGCATCGGCCGACCCTGCCATGCCGAACCTGCCCGACCTTCCGCCCCCTTCCGATTCCGCCTCCGAGGACCACCGGTCCGGCGAAACCGCGCCGCGGGGGCGGCGCATCCTGATCGTGGACGACAACGCCGACAGCGCCGACAGCCTGGCGATGCTGCTGCAGCTCGGCGGCCACGAGGCACATACCGCCTACGACGGCCTGCATGCGCTGGAGCTGGCCTCGCGGCTGCAGCCCGAGGTGCTGCTGCTGGACCTGGGGCTGCCGGGGCTGGACGGCTGCGAGCTGTGCCGGCGCATCCGCCAGCAGCCCTGGTCGGCGCGCTCGCTGCTCATTGCCGTCACCGGCTGGGGCCAGGCCGCGGACAGGCAGCGCTCGCAGGACGCGGGCTTCGACGGGCACCTGGTCAAGCCGGTGGACCTGCAGGCGCTGGAGAAGCTGCTGGCCGGCGGCGGCGCCTGGGGGTGACGGGCCTCAGTTCGCCGCGAAGCAGTAGAACAGCCCCGCGCCCCCCGTCGCCTTGAGCGCGTCCTGGCTGCAGCCGCGCGTGGGGTGCGAGGTGTTCCAGGACTTGGCCGCCGCGCTGTCGTCCAGCCCGGTGCGGTCGTGGTGGCCGACCATGGCGGCGCCTTCGCCGCTGTGGGTCCAGTTGCGGCAGCTCATGTCGTTGCCGCCGGCGGGGTAGGCCGTGCCGTCGGCCTGGGAGCCGGTGAGGATGTCGTGCATGTTGGGCGTGTCGCCCCGGCCGCGCACGGTGTCGCCTTTCTCGGTCAGCGCCGTGTCCTTGGTGATGCGGTTGTCCTGGTGCAACTGCGCCACGTTCTCGGCGATGACCACGCCGCGCGCGTTGCGCCAGGGGCCGGTGCCGATGCGGTCGCGCGCGTTCACGGCCGGCGTGCCGCCTTCGGCGCTGGTGCTGAGGTAGGCGCGCCAGGTGCGCCCGCCGGCGCCCACGTCCTCGGCCAAGGCCTGGCAGTGCTTGTCCGCGCCGGCCAGTCCGCCCAGGTCCGCGCCGCGGCCCAGCCCGGTGCTGGTGACGAAGAAGCCCAGCTGCGACCCCGGTGACGCGCCGGGCTGCTGCGCCGACGTGCAGGCGGACAGGAGGGCGGCGCACAGCGGCAGCAGCAGCGTCTTCTTCGTCATGGCGGGCATTGCAGTCTCCTCATGGCAGTGGACACAGGGCAGGCAAGGTAGCGCAGCCGCCGTCGCGCGGCCACCGGCGGCGCTTGGGGCATGCTCGCCGTGTACGTCCGAACCCCGCCCGTGCTTCCCTCGCCCGCCTTGCGCATGCGCCCCGACTTGCCGTCCGAACCGCCCGGCGCCGCCGCCGAGGCCTGGTTCGCCGCCCAGGGCTGGACGCCTTTCGCCTTCCAGCGCGAGGTGTGGGCCGCGATGGCCGCGGGCCACAGCGGCCTGCTGCACGCCACCACCGGCTCCGGCAAGACCTACGCCGTGTGGTTCGGCGCGCTGGCGCGGCGCAGCGCGGCGGCGGGGCTGCAGGTGCTGTGGATCACGCCCATGCGCGCGCTGGCCAGCGACACGGCCCAGGCGCTGGCGCGTCCGCTGGCCGAGGTGGCGCCGGGCTTCGGACTGGCGCAGCGCACCGGCGACACCAGCACGGCCGAGCGCCAGCGCCAGGAGCGGCAGCGTCCGCAGGCGCTGGTGACCACGCCCGAGTCGCTGAGCCTGCTGCTCACGCGCGCCGATGCCGAGGCCGAGCTGCGCCACGTGCACACCGTGGTGGTGGACGAGTGGCACGAGCTCATCGGCAGCAAGCGCGGCGTGCAGGTGCAGCTGGCGCTGGCGCGGCTGCGGCGTTGGAACCCGCGGCTGCTGACCTGGGGCCTGAGTGCGACGCTGGGCAACCTGGAGGAGGCGATGTCCACCTTGACCGGCGCTGGGAGCGCCCGGCTGGTGCAGGGGCGCATCGACAAGCGGCTGGTGATCGACACGCTGCTGCCCGATGCCCCGGCGCGCTTCTCCTGGCCGGGCCAGCTCGGCCTGCGCATGCTGGACGCGGTGGTGCGCGAGATCGAGCCGGCGGGCACCTGCCTCGTGTTCACCAACGTGCGCTCGCAAAGCGAGATCTGGTACCAGCGCCTGCTGGAGGCGCGCCCGGACTGGGCCGGCGTCATCGCGCTGCACCACGGCTCGCTGGACCGGTCCCTGCGCGAGTGGGTGGAGCAGGGGCTGAAGGAGGGGCGGCTCAAGGCGGTGGTGGCGACCTCCTCGCTGGACCTGGGCGTGGACTTCCTGCCGGTGGAGCGGGTGCTGCAGATCGGCAGCCCCAAGGGCGTGGCGCGGCTGCTGCAGCGCGCGGGGCGCTCCGGCCACGCGCCCGGGCGCGCCAGCCGCGCCACGCTGGTGCCCACGCAGTCGTTCGAGCTGCTGGAGGCGGCGGCGCTGCGCCGCGCTGCCCAGGCCGGTGCCATCGAGGCGCGGCGCAGCCCCTGTAAACCGATGGACGTGCTGGTGCAGCATCTGGTGACGGTGGCGCTGGGCGGTGGCTTCGAGGCCGAGCCGCTGCCCGATGGCGGCTGGGGCGCGCCGGCGCTGTTCGAGGAGGTGCGCGGCGCCCCGGCCTACCGCGATCTCACGCGCGAGGAGTTCGACTGGGCGCTGGCTTTCGCGGGGCAGGGCGGCAAGAGCTTGGCGGCGTACCCGCAGTACCACCGGCTGCGGGTGGTGGACGGGCGCTTTCGCGTCACGGACCGCGCCATCGCGCACCGGCACCGGCTGCAGGTCGGGACCATCGTGTCCGAGACCACCATGCGGCTGCGGATGGTGGGCGGCGCCGCGCTGGGCACCGTCGATGAGAGTTTCATTGCCCGCCTGGCGCCGGGCGACTGTTTCTGGTTCGCCGGGCGGCTGCTGGAATTCGTGCGGGTGCGCGAACTCACGGCCTACGTGACGCGGGCGACGAAGAAAAGCGGGCGCATCCCGGTCTGGTCCGGCACGCGCATGGCGCTGTCCGACGAATTGGCGAATGCCCTGCGCGAATTGCTGCACGAGGCGGCGCGGGGAGAATTCAATGAGCCGGAAATGCGCGCGGCGCGGCCGATGCTGGAATTGCAGGCCGGCGTGTCCCGGTTGCCCGGGCCGGATGAATTGCTGGTCGAGCGCCACCGCTCGCGCGAGGGCCATCACTTGTGGATTTATCCCTTCGCCGGCGGTCCGGTGCACCTGGGCCTGGCGGGATTGCTGGCCTGGCGGCTGGCGCAGGCGCAGGCCAATACCTTCTCGCTGGCGGTCAACGAATATGGGCTGGAATTGCTGAGCGCGCGCCCGCTGGCTCTGGGCACGCTGCTGGACGGCTCGATATTCGCCACCGCGCAGCTGGAGGCGGATCTGCTGGCCAGCCTGGATGCACGGCAATTGGCGCAGCGGCGCTTCCGGGAGATTGCGCGCGTGGCGGGGCTGGTATTCGGCGGCTATCCGGGCGCGGCCAAGAGCGCGCGGCAATTACAGGCGTCGAGCGGTCTGTTCTACGACGTGTTCCGCCAATACGACCCGGACAACCTGCTGCTGGCACAGGCGCGCAACGAGGCGCTGGCGCAGGAGCTGGAAATAGGGCGGCTGGAGAAGACGCTGCGCCGGCTGGCGGCGCAGCGGGTGCTGCTGGTGGATCTGAGGGAGCCCAGCCCGCTGGCCGTACCGCTGATGGTGGAGCGCTGGCGGGAGCAGCTCAGCAACGAGAAGCTGGCGCAGCGGCTGGCCCGGATCTTGGGCGAGCCGGGCGCGGGTTGAGCGCCGGGTTCAAATACGGGCGGAATAGTCCAGTGTCATCGTGCCGGGTCGCGCTGGCTTCAGCGCACCAGGCCCTGTACCCGCTCCAGCTTGAGCACGACCTCGCTGAGCAGGGAATTCGCCAGTTCGCCGTAGGCCGTGCCCACGCTGTTGGCCAGAAAAACCGAAATCACGATCAGCAGCAGGTATTCCTTGAGGGCGTTCATGGCGCAATCCTGGGCGCCGGCATGGGCGGCGCAGTGGTAAGGAATTTGTTTATGCGCCACCTTTGGAAAATCCACGAGGGGCCGAAGGCGGAAAATCGGTGCTGGCGTGGAAAGCTGCACGAAAATGGAACGGCGCCCGTGGGCGCCGTTTGAAGGGAGGGGCTTGCCATCGCCGTGGCTACAGCGGCTTTGGGGGCATCAGGGTGGTATTCCCTGGATTTGTCGATGCACATCGGCAGTCAGAAGTTTGCCGAATCGACATGCCATCAAGGGCTGAAGCCGTGGGCATGGAAAACCCGCGTGCAATTCATCAAGACACAGGGGGCAAGAACTCAGATGGGTCGCTGAGATTTATCGTTCCCCGGAGTTTCAGGAGCAGTCTGTTCACTCGACGTTCTAATGAAAGCCTCCTTTCCGACGTATTGCCTGGAGCGGTGCCACCTTACTGCATCGCGGCGCCGTGGATGTATTTATGCCCAATTGCGGGCCGAACGGGTAGAGGCGGAAATGGCGATTGGCCGGCGCCGTGCATTACTGCGCACAACTCGCCGGTGCCGCTCGCCGTCCCCTGGGCAGCCCGCAAGCGCAGGACTATGGTGGGGAGTTCAGCTGTACAGGAGCCGTCCTGCCGCCGCTCCAGCGCCGTTCGTCTGTCATGCCTGCTTCGGACCAGTCCCGCTCGCCGCCGCTTGCGCTCCTGGTGCTCGTGCTGGGACTGGCGCTGAGCCTGGGCGCGGCGTGGTACGTGCAGGAGGCGGCCCGCACGCGCGCGCGGCTGGATTTCGAGGCGCGCGCGCGCATCGTGGCCGAGGTGGTGGAGCGGCGCGTGGACGGCTGGGCCGAGGTGCTGCGCGGCGTGCGCGGGCTGTTCCTGGCCTCCGACACGGTCACGCGCGACGAGTTCAGGCGCCTGGCGCAGCAACTGGAGCTGCCGCGGCGCCACCCGGGCTTCCGCGCGCTGCGCTTCGTGCGCTATCTCGCGGCTGAAGACCGGTTCGCCTTCGAAGCCATGGTGCGCGGTGACATCAGCGTGCGGCCGCAGGGCTACCCGGACTTCGAGATCCATCCGCCGGGCGACCGCGACGACTACTACGTCGTCGACTACCTCGAACCCCTGGAAGGCAACGAGGCCATGCTCGGCTTCGACATCGCCTCGTCGCCGGACCGCCGCCGCGGGCTGGAGGAGGCGCGCGACAACGGCCGCTTCATCGCCTCGGCGTGGTCCAACCTGGAGCAGGCGCGCAACCTCGGCCCTCTGCTGGTGCTGCGCGAGCCGGTGTACCGCCCGCTCATGCCGCTGGACACGTTGGAGCAGCGCCGAACCGCCTTCCTGGGCACGGCCGAGGTGGTGCTGCGCATGAGCGACTTCATCGACGCCACGCTGGGCGGCGAGTTGCTGCAGGGGCTGGATCTGCGGCTGCACGACCTGGGACCGGCCGGCCGCGAGGCCTTGCCCTCGCGCGGCAACCTGCTCTACGACGGCCAGCAGGCCGGGCCGTCACGCGTGGCGGCCGAAGCGGCCACGCGGACGCAGTCGCTGCGCGTGAACGTGGGCGGCCGGGTGTGGCTGCTGCACCTGCGCCAGCAGCTCGACTCGCCCGTGGAGGCCGCCGCGATGCTGGTGCTGATCGGCGGCACGCTGGCGAGCCTGTTGCTGTTCCGGCTGCTGCGGCTGCAGCACCGGGTGCGTGCCGAGCTGGCCTCGCGCGTGGCGGCGCGCACCGCCGAGCTCGCGGCCGCCAATGCCGCGCTGCGGGCCAGCGAGCAGCGGCTGGAACTGGCGCTGGCCGGCGCCGACCTGGGGCTGTGGGACTGGAGCATCACCACCGGCACCCTGGCCTGGAACGCGCGCTGGCTGGCCATGCGCGGCTGCGGCGCGGCGGAGCCGCTGCCCAGCGTGGCGGGCTGGAAGGGCCTGGTGCATCCCGAGGACCGTGAGGCGATGCAGGCGGCGCTGCGGGCGCACCTGGAGGGCCGCAGCGCCGCCTACGTGGCCGAGTACCGCGTGGGCACCGGTGCGGCCCCTTGGCGCTGGGTGCTGGACGTCGGCCGCGTGGTGGAGCGCGACGCGCAAGGGCGCGCGCTGCGCATGGCCGGCACCAACCTCGACATCAGCGAGCGCAAGTACGCCGAGGAGGATCGCGCGGCGCGTGAGGCCGCCGAGCGCGCCAGCCGCGCCAAGAGCGAGTTCCTGGCGCGCACCAGCCACGAGCTGCGCACGCCGCTCAACGCCATCCTGGGCTTCGCGCAGATGATGCAGCTCGACGCGCGCTCGCCGCTGCCCACGGCGCAGGCGCAGCGGCTGCAGCGCATCCAGGGCGCGGGCGAGCACCTGCTGACGATGATCAACGAGATGCTGGACCTCACCGGCATCGAGTCCGGCAGCCTGCGCCTGGCGCTGAGGCCTGTGGCGCTGGCGCCGCTGGTGCCGTCCTGCCTGGACGCGCTGGAGCCGATGGCGCGCGCCGCCGAGGTCACGCTCAGCGCCGAGCTCGGCGGCGCGGCCGAGCAGGTGCAGGCCGATGCCACGCGGCTGCGCGAGGTGCTGCTCAACCTGCTGAGCAATGCCATCAAGTACAACCGCCGCGGCGGCTGGGTGCGGCTGACGGTGCGCGCCGCCGGTCCCGGGCGCGTGGCCATCGCCGTGGAGGACTCGGGCCCGGGCCTCAGCGACGCGCAGCTCGGCCAGCTCTTCCAGCCCTTCAACCGTCTGGGCGCGGAGCGCTCGGGCATCGAGGGCACGGGGCTGGGACTGGTGATCTCGCAGCGCCTGGCGCAGCTCATGCACGGCAGCCTGCGCGCGGGCCGGGGCGAGGAGGGCGGCAGCGTGTTCACCCTGGAGTTGCCCGTGGCCCCGGCTGAAGCGGTCCCGGTGCCCGCGCCGCCATCGCCGGCACCGGTCGCTGCTTGCGCACCCACCTCCCCTCCTGCCGCCGCGATGCCGGCCACCGGCGCGGCGCCGCTGGTGCTCTACATCGAGGACGAGCCGGTCAACGCGCTGTTGGTGGAGCACATCATGGCGCTGCGGCCACAGTGCCGGCTGCGCATCGCGGAGAGCGGCGAATCGGGCCTGGCGCTGGCGCGCAGCGAGCTGCCGGCGCTGGTGCTCATCGACCTGAACCTGCCCGACATCAGCGGCCACGAGGTGCTCGCACGGCTGCGTGCCGACCCGCGCACGCGCGGCCTGCGCTGTGTCGCGCTGACGGCCGACGCCATGCCCGACAACGTCGAGCGCGCCCGCGCCAGCGGTTTCGACGGGTTCTGGAGCAAGCCCATCGAAATTCATGCCTTCCTGCAGCGGCTGGACGAGTTGCTGGTCCGGGAGGAGCGCCCGGCGGCGCAGGGCGTGGAGCAACCGGGTTGAGCCGCCACCGCGCGGCACGGGTTGCGGCGGGCCGCCTGCACGGGCTGCGGGTGGCGTTGCTGGCCACCGGGCTGCTCATGGCGCCGGCGGCGGCGCTTGCGGCTCAGGCTGCGGCCGAGCTGCGTGGCCGCGCCGAGCGGGTGGTCGATGGCGACACCCTGTGGCTGGTCCCGAGCGACGGGGGCCGCGCCCTGAAGCTGAGGCTGCAGGGGCTGGATGCGCCGGAGCTGTGCCAGCCCTGGGGCCCACAGGCGCGTGACGCGTTGCGCGCGCTGGTGCAGGGGCGCGAGCTGCGCGTGCACGTGGTGACGCGCGACGACTACGGCCGGCTGCTGGCGCGGGTGGCCGATGCGCAGGGCCGGGACCTGGGGGAGGAACTGGTGCGCCAGGGAGCGGCCTGGAACGACGGCTGGCATCGACGCCCCGGCCCCTATGCCGCCGCCGAGCGCGCGGCACGGGCGCTGGGCCTGGGCCTGCATGCCGACCCCGCGGCGCTGACGCCGCGCGAATTCAGGCACCGCCAGGGGCCTTGCGTCCCAGGCTGAGCAACGCGGTGCGGCGAGATAGCAACGTCACCATGGTTTCATGTAAACACCTGTAGCCGCCACATGCGAGGTTCGGGCATGCTTCTCGCTCGGGTTTCTTAAAGGACGCGCGCCGCGAGGGGTGGAGGGCAGCGCCGTCCGGGGGACCCGGAAGAAGTATTCATGACCGAGCTGCTGAATCTGCTGGCCGCCATTGCCCTGCTGGTATGGGGCACCTTCATCGTGCGCACCGGAGTGCTGCGCATGTTCGGAGAGGACCTGCGGCACGTGCTTGCGCGCGGCATGGGCTCGCGTCCCTCGGCGCTGCTGGCGGGCATGGGCGTGACGATGCTGCTGCAGTCGGGCACCGCCACCTGCATGCTCATGGCCTCCTTCGTCGGACGGCAGCTGGTGCCGACCTCGGCGGCGCTGGCGGTGATGCTGGGCGCCGACATGGGCTCCAGCCTCATGACGGTGTTCTTCTCCTTCGACCTGTCGTGGCTGTCGCCGCTGCTGATCTTCGTCGGCGTGGTGATGTTCATCTCGCGCGAGAAGAGCGCCACCGGGCGCCTGGGCCGCGTGCTCATCGGCCTGGGGCTGATCACGCTGGCACTGCACCTGATCATGGAGAGCACGCACCCCCTGGTGGCCTCGCCGGTGGTGCGCACGCTGCTGGCCTCGCTGCCGCGCGAAGTGGTGCCGCAGCTGCTCATGGGCATGGTGCTGGCGGTGCTGTCCTACTCCAGCCTGGCCATCGTGCTGCTCACCGCCACGCTGGCGGCGCAAGGGCTGCTGGCGCCGCTGGTGGCGTTGGGCCTGGTGCTGGGCGCCAACCTCGGCAGCGGCGTACTGGGCGTGCTCTCCACGCTGCGCGGCTCGATGGCGACGCGGCGGCTGCCGGTGGGCAACCTGCTGTTCAAGGTCGCGGGCTGCCTGGTGGCGATGCCGCTGCTGCCGCAGATCCACGCCTGGCTGCAAGCCAGCGCGCCCTCGGTGGCGCGCCAGGTGGTGCTGTTCCACCTGGGCTTCAACGTGGCGCTGGCGCTGCTGTTCGTCGGTGCCACGACGCTGCTGGCCCGCTGGCTGGAGCAGTGGCTCACCGAGCCGCCGGTACCGGCGGCGCCGGCACGCCCGCAGCACCTGGACCCGATGGCGCTGGAGACGCCCTCGCTGGCCATCACCTGCGCCGCGCGCGAGGCGCTGCACCAGGCCGATATCGTGGAGACCATGCTGCGCGGCATCGAGCCCGTGCTGCGCCACGACGATCTGGCGCTGGCGCAGCAGCTGCGCAAGATGGACGACACGGTGGACGCGCTGTACTCGGCCATCAAGTTCTACCTCACGCAGATCTCGCGCGAGGCGCTGTCGGAGCGCGAGGGGCGGCGCTGGACCGACATCGTCTCCTTCACCATCAACATGGAGCAGATCGGGGACATCATCGAGCGCGTGCTGCAGGACATCGAGGATAAGAAGATCCGCAAGAAGCGCCGACTCTCCGACGCCGGCATGGCCGAGATCGTGCACCTGCACCAGCGCCTGCTGCAGAACCTGCGCCTCGGGATGAGCGTGTTCCTCGACGGCAACGTGCACGACGCGCAGAAGCTGCTGGAGGAGAAGGCGCGCTTCCGCGCCCTGGAGCACGAGTACGCCGCCACCCACATCGTGCGGCTGCAGGCCAACACGCCCTACAGCATCGAGACCAGCAGCCTGCACCTGGACCTCATCAGCGACCTGAAGCGCATCAACTCGCACATCTGCTCCATCGCCTACCCGATCCTGGAGTCCGCCGGCGCGCTGGCCAACACGCGGCAGCGCCCCGCGACGGCGCTGCCGCAGGTGCCGCCGGTGCAGGATGCGCAGCAGCAGGGATGAGGGGCGGGAGCAGCTGTTGCGGCCTCAACGCGGAGGCCGCGAAGCCGCGTTCATGAGCAGCCTCAGCGCGCCGGGCGCCGCACCAGCGTGCTCTTGCCGAAGAGGCTCTGCACCATGTCCACGGCGACCTCGGCGGTGCGGTTGCGCACGTCCAGCGCCGGGTTGAGCTCCATCACGTCCAGCGAGGCCAGGCGGCCGGTGTCGGCGATCATCTCCATGCACAGCTGCGCCTCGCGGTAGGTGGGGCCGCCCATGACGGTGGTGCCCACGCCGGGGGCGAAGGAGGGGTCGAGGAAGTCGACGTCGAAGCTCACGTGCAGGTGCGTGCTGGCGTCCATCGTCGCCAGGGCCAGCTCCATGGTGTGGCGCATGCCCATCTCGTCGATGTAGCGCATGTCGAACACCTCCAGCCCGGCGTCGTACAGCAGCTGCTTCTCACCGGCATCGACGCTGCGGATGCCGATCTGCTTGACCCACTTGGGGCTCAACGCCGGCACGTGGCCGCCGATCTCCACCAGCGGGCGGGGGCCGTAGCCGCACAGGCAGGCCACGGGCATGCCGTGGATGTTACCGCTGGGGGTGATCTGGTCGGTGTTGAAGTCGGCATGGGCATCGAGCCAGAGCACGCGCAGCTTCTGGCCGGTGCCGCGGCAGTGCCGCGCCACGGCACTGATGGAGCCCAACCCCAGGCAGTGGTCGCCGCCCAGCAGGATCGGGAAGCGCCCCGTCTGCAGCTCCGCGTACACCGCCTCGTGCACCGCGCGGTTCCAGGCCAGCACCTCGTCGAAGTGGCGGTAGCCCTCCACCGGCGGCAGCCAGGGGTTGGCCGGGCCGGTGAGGTTGCCGCGGTCCACCACGTCCAGGCCCATCTCGCCCAGCAGCGGGCCGATGCGCGCCACGCGCAGCGCCTCCGGGCCCATGCTGGCGCCGCGGGCCCCGGCGCCCACGTCGGTGGGCGCGCCGATGAGACTGACATTGCGGTTCATGCGCGGCTCCTGCGGCAAACGGGTGGCAATCGATGGTGGGCAGCCGCCGTGCCGGCTACCTCCCATGTGCCCGTTCGTCCCGAGCTTGTCGAAGGGCTCAGCCCGAACGGGGCGCTTTCCTTCAGATGTCGTCGGCGAACTCGCCGGTCTGCGTCACGGGGGCGTCGAAGCCGTAGATCTCGGTCAGCCGTGCCCAGGCGTCCTCGGCGGTTTCGACGAAGTGGAACAGGTTCACGTCGCCGGGGCTGATCATGCCGGTCTCCACCAGCCAGTCGAAGTTGATGAGCTTGGTCCAGAACTCGCGCCCGAACAGCAGCACCGGGCGCGCGCGCGACTTGCCGGTCTGGATCAGCGTCAGCACCTCGAACAACTCATCGAGCGTGCCGAAGCCGCCGGGGAAGCACACCAGCGCGATGCTGCGCATGAGGAAATGCATCTTGCGCAGCGCGAAGTAGTGGAACTGGAAGCACAGCTCCGGCGTGATGTACGGGTTGGGTGCCTGCTCGTGCGGCAGCACGATGTTCAGGCCGATGCTCTTGCCTTCCACCTCGAAGGCGCCGCGGTTGCCCGCCTCCATGACGCCGGGGCCGCCGCCGGTGACGACGTAGATCGGCGTGTCGTGCGAGCGCGATTGCGTGGTCACCAGCGCCGCGAAGCGCCGCGCCTCGTCGTAGAAGCGGCTCATGAGCACGCCCATCTCGGCGCGCCGCAGCGCCTGGGGTTCGCCCAGCTCGCGCGCGGCCTCCAGCCGCAACTGCGCCTCCTCCGGCGGCAGCACGCGCGCGCTGCCGAAGATGACGATGGTCGACTCGATGCCCTGCTCGCGCTGCACCAATTCGGGCTTGAGCAGCTCCAGCTGCATGCGCACCGGGCGCAACTGCTCGCGCAGCAGGAAGGCCGTGTCGGTGAAGGCCAGGCGGTAGGCGCTCTCGGGGCCGGCGTAGCGGGAGGCTTCAAGCTGCGACAGCGCTTCTTCCTCGGCCGTGGGGAAGTTGCGGGCGGTCAGGTCGGGGCGCTTTTCCATGCGATGTACGGGAATGGTTTGTTGTGTCAGTGCGCCGCGCCACGCGTGGCGCACACCGGGCACTGGGCGGAGCGGCCGATGCGGATCTCCGTCCACTCCATGCTGCGCGCGTCCAGCATTTGCAGCCGTCCGGCCAGAGAGCTGCCCACCCCGGCAAGCAACTTCAGGGCCTCGGCCGCCTGCATGCTGCCGATGATGCCCACCAGCGGCGCGAACACGCCCATGGTGGCGCAGCGCACCTCCTCCACGCCCGATTCCGGCGGAAATACACAGGCGTAGCAGGGTGCCTCGGCGTGGCGTGTGTCGTACACGGCGATCTGGCCGTCGAAGCCGATGGCCGCGCCCGACACCAGCGGCCTGCCGTGGCGCACGCAGGCGGCGTTGACGGCGTGGCGGGTGCGGAAGTTGTCGCTGCAGTCGAGCACCACGTCGGCGCCGTACACGAGCTCGTCCAGCCGCGCCGCGTCAACCTTTTCCTGCAGCGTGAGGACGCGCGTCTCCGGGTTCAGCGCATGGATGCTGGCCGCGGCGGACAGCACCTTGGGCTGGCCCACGTGCGCCATGTCGTGCGCGATCTGGCGCTGCAGGTTGGTCAGGTCCACCGTGTCGTGGTCCACCAGCGTGATGGTGCCCAGCCCCGCAGTGCCCAGGTACAGCGCCACCGGCGAGCCCAGGCCGCCGGCGCCGATCACCAGCGCGCGGCTGTCCAGCAGCTTCTGCTGGCCTTCCACGCCAAGTTCGTTGAGCAGAATGTGGCGCGAGTAGCGCAGGAGCTGATCGTCGTTCATCGCGTCAGCATAGCCGCCGCCACAGAGCACAAAGCCCGCGCATGGCGGGCTTTGCGAAGGCAGTGGCCGATGGCCAAGCGTGGTGCCGGCTCAGTTGGTTTCGCTCTCGGGCTTGCGCTCGCTCATGGTCTTGCTGACCACCACCGGCTTGTTCTTCAGCCGGTTGAGCGCCTGCAGCAGTTGGAAGTCCTCGGCACTGCCGAACTCGGGCAGCGGCTTGGGCGGCTCGGCGCGCTTGGCCAACTGCTCTTCGAGCTTCTGGCGCGCCTCCTCGCGGGCTTTCTCGCGCGCCTCGTCGCGCTTTTCCTCGGCGGTGCCGAGGTGCTTGTCGAGGTCGGCCTCGCGCATGCGCAGCGCGGCGAAGACGTTGCCCTCGGCGGTCTCGTCCAGCCACACGTCGGGCACGATGCCCTTGGCTTGGATCGAGCGCCCGCTGGGGGTGTAGTAGCGCGCGGTGGTGAGCTTGAGCGCCGTGTCCTGCGTCAGCGGGCGCACCGTCTGCACCGAGCCCTTGCCGAAGGTCTGCGCGCCCATGATGACGGCGCGCTTGTGGTCCTGCAGCGCGCCGGCGACGATCTCGCTGGCCGAGGCCGAGCCCTCGTTGACCAGCACCACCATCGGCACCTTCTTGACGGCTTCGGGCAGCCGCTTGAGCGGATCGGCGCCGCCACGGCGCTGGTAGAACTCCGACGAGGCCTTGAAGGTGGCCTTGGAGTCGGGTAGCTGGCCGTTGGTGGAGACCACCACCACGTCCGAGGGCAGGAAGGCCGCGGAGATCGCCACGGCGCCTTCGAGCAGGCCGCCCGGGTCGTTGCGCAGGTCCAGCACCAAGCCTTTGAGGGCGGGCTCCTGCTTGTAGATTTCCTCGATCTTGCGCACGAAGTCTTCCACCGTGCGGTCCTGGAACTGGCTCACGCGCAGCCACGCGTAGCCGGGTTCCACCACCTTGGCGCGCACGCTCTGCACGCGGATTTCCTCGCGCGTGATCGTCACCGGGAAGGTGCGGCTCTCGGCCTTGCGGAAGATGGTGAGCTGCACCTTGGTGCTGGGCTCGCCGCGCATGCGCTTGACGGCCTGGTCCATGGTCAGGCCCTTGACGGCGGTGTCGTCGATCTTGGTGATCAGGTCACCCGCCTTGAGTCCGGCGCGGAAAGCCGGCGAGCCCTCGATGGGCGACACCACCTTGACCAGCCCGTCCTCCATGCCGATCTCGATGCCCACGCCCACGAAGCGGCCGCTGGTGCCCTCGCGGAATTCCTTGAAACTCTTCTTGTCGAAATACTGGCTGTGCGGATCGAGCCCCGAAACCATGCCCGCGATGGCATCGGTCAGCAGCTTCTTCTCGTCCACCGCCTCGACGTAGTCGCTCTTGACGATGCCGAAGACGGCGGCGAGTTGCTGGAGCTCCTCCAGCGGCAGTGGTGAAGTCGCGTTGCGTGCCACCGCCTGCAGCTGCATCGTGGTGAGCGCGCCCGCCACGGCGCCAATGGCTACGAGGCCGGCGACTTTCAATTTGGCACCCATGTGAACAGCTTTCCCGCGAGATGAAGTAGCCGGGGCAGTATACGTTTCGCCCCCCAGGGATTAAGGACCGCAGGGCCATAACTTGCGCTCCGCAGGCGACTTTCAAGGCAATTTCACGCCGGATGCCTGCAGAAGCCGCGCTTGGATGCGCCGCGGCGGCGCGAGCCCAGCCTAGCCGCACTCAGCGCACCCGGCGCAGCGGCACGACGGCGTGCGCGGTGCCCAGCCACGCCGGCTCGCCGAAAGTGCAGACGCGGTGCTTGCCGCCGCGCTTGGCGGCGTACGAGGCGGCGTCGGCCGCTTGCAGCAGCGTCGGCGCATCGGCGCCGTGGCGCGGGAACATGGCCAAGCCGATGGAGGCCCCCAGCCGCGCCGCGCCGCCGCCGGGCAGCGCCAGCGGGGCCTCCACGGCGCGCAACAAGCGCTGCGCCACCAGATGCGCGCCAGCCTCGTCCAATGGTGCCTGCAGCGCGAGCACGAACTCGTCGCCGCCGGTGCGGGTGACCAGTCCGTGTTCGCCCACGGTCTCTTGCAGCCGCGCCACGATGGTGCGCAGCGCTGTGTCGCCCGCGCCATGGCCGTGGCGGTCGTTGACGGCCTTGAAGCCGTCCAGGTCCAGCGCCAGCAGGGCCAGCGGCTGCTGCCGCTGCCGCGCCTGGTCCAGCCGGTGCGCCAGGTGCAAATCCAGCCCGCGGCGGTTGTAGGCACTGGTGAGCGGATCGCGCAGCAGCGCTTCCTCCAGCGCGGTCTCCGCGCGCAGCCCGGCCTGCACCAGCGCCCGGGTGCGCCGCTGCAGCAGCAGCACACCGGCGAAGCCCAGCAGCAGTGTGGTGCCGAGCATCAGTTGCAGTTGCACGCCGCGCGTGCGCCAAGCTTCCTCGTGGCGGCGCAGCGTGGCGAGCTCGGCCTCCTCGGCCTGCAGCAGCAGCCGGTGCATCTGGCCGATCGCGGGCAGGGGCAGCGGCGCCGTGGACGGGCCGCCATCCAGCGCCTGGCGCAGCAGCGGCAGCAGGGTCTGGTCCCACTCGGTGACGCGCTCGAACAGCGCCTGCTGCGCCGGTTCGTCAGCCTGCGCCCGCAGCCCCGCGGTGCTGAGGCAGGGTAGGGCGCAGCGCAGGTATTGGCGCAGCAGCACGTCGTTGTTGGTGGTCTGGTAGACGCGCAGCGCGTCCTCGGTATCGAGCAGCCGCTCGCGCAACTGGTGGATGTCGGCCACAAGGGCCTGCGTGCGCCGCTGCGCCGAGAGTTCCCGCATCGAATCCCAGCCCTGCGCCACGCTCAGCAGCGCCAGCAGCAGGAACAGCCCCCCCAGGCACAGCAGCTTGAGCCGCTGCAGGCGTTGGAAGGGCTGGAACGCGCTGGGTCGTGCCGTCGGGGCGGCGGCACTGTCGCAGGGCAGATCGAGTGGGGGAGACATCGCCGCCCTCATCGGTCCGATCAGGGCGGCGTGAAGTAAGCGGTGGTTGCCGAGGGTTGCATCAGGTTTGCAACCGGGCCCATTGCGAGGCGTGGGCGCGAGAGGAGGGCTGGTCCCGCCAGTGGCAAGGCAACCCCTGCACCGAGGTTGGCGCGCCAGCCCCGGCTGGCAGCGCCAGCAACTCGGCGTCTTGGCGCCTGGCCCTGGTAGGCGATACCTCCAGGTACAGCCCCGCACTGTCCGTCAAGCGCCGCCGCTGCAACTCAGGCGGGCAGGTGGCATTCACGCAGTCTGCATTCGTCATCATGGTCTGTTCCCCGGTTCGGGACGCGCTGCACAGCCTCATTGCGGGTGAACATGGCAAGAAAAAGGCCCCTAAGTCGTTGATCTACTTAGGGGCCTTGAGTGAACCTGGGACTACATGAGTCCCTGCTTTGGTCCGCCGACAGGAAGCACATTTCCCTATGGAAATGACGCCACGAAGTGAAGAGTTGCCCCCAAAGTTGCCCCCGGGTGGCGCAGGCGTCACCCAACTTGGAATATCGGTTCGATCCCTTGGCGTGAGGCCGATACCAAGGTGCGCCCGGGCTGGCAGTGGTGTTCAGCCTGGCGTACATGTCCAGCGCCGGCCCTATGCGCGCCTGCTGCGGCCCGCAGGCGGGACATGGCCCAGCTCCACCACGGCGCCGCGCTGGTAGATCGACGGCCAGCGGGCGGGATCCGCGCCAAGTGCAGCAGCTCGTGCACTGCAGCGCCTGTGCTTAGGCTGATTGATGGAAAACCGGAAATCTCTTGCCAGCACTGGGGGCTCGCATTACCTGCGGCCTGCCCTTTCGGGAAAGGCCTGCAGCGGTCAGGGACTGTCAGCCCCTGCTGCATCACATAACCCCCTTGGCGCGGACTGCAAGTAGTTCGCGCCCGGGGTTCGCATTACCCGTGTTGCACTTGTTGGCAGAAGAACCTACAGGGGTGTGAGTGCACCGGGAGGCTGGGGCGCGCCCGGCCAGCGGCGTCACGGGCTCGAAGGGCTGTGGCCCCATCGGCGGCCAAGCGCAGCAGCACGCGCGCCTGGAGGTGGACGGCCACGAGGTGCAGCTCGGCAGCAGGTGCACCGGCTG
>Ga0065721_10003976_pt1 | contig 55015 bp, 42 predicted proteins | sample Mesricmetagenome_FD_59108 | JGI IMG/M metagenome (GOLD analysis project Ga0065721, IMG submission 59108) | Mesophilic microbial community from rice straw/compost enrichment Sample: eDNA_1 v2 (version 2) | ecosystem: Engineered > Solid waste > Grass > Composting > Bioreactor | place: USA: Davis... | reverse complement strand
TGACAGAGCGCAAGCCCCTGCCGCTCGCCGGGCCGACAGAGTAGCTTCGCGGCATGGCCGCCACTCGCACCGCTCCGGGTGTCGTCCTCGCGAAGGCCGTCGCCGCGCTCCCTGCGCCAGCGAGCATGCCCGGCGGCACCCGGATGGAGCCGAAGTGGGACGGCATCCGGATGACGGCTGTGCGCACGATCGAGGGTGCCGTCACCGTCTGGTCGCGCCATGGCACTGACATGACCGAGGTGTTCCCGGAGATCGCCGAGGCTCTCTCCGAGCAGCTTCCGGAGGGCGTCGTCGTCGACGGCGAGATCGTGTCCTGGAAGGACGGCCGGCTCGATTTCGACGTGCTGTTGCAGCGCATCTCAACGCGCGGAGCGAAGGCTCGCCACCTCGCGCGGAGCGCGCCGGCGTCGCTGGTGCTGTTCGACCTGCTGGAGGTCGCAGACCGGGACATCCGGCATCACCCGTTTGACGTCAGGCGAACCCTGCTGGAGGAGCTCGCACAGGGGTGGTCACCGCCGCTCTCGCTCTCACCGATCACCCGCGACGTCGACGAGGCGCAGGGGTGGATGGAGGATCTCGCCGTAGCCGGCATCGAGGGTGTCGTCGTCAAAGGCGGCGCCCAGCCGTATCGCCCGGGCGAGCGGGACTGGCTGAAGGTGAAGCGTCGTGACACCGTGGACGTCGTCGTGGGCGCGGTCATCGGCTCGATCTCCCGCCCCCAGGAGCTGGTCGTCGGGCTCCTGGTCGATGGTCAGTTGAGGATCGCCGGCCGCTCCACTCCCCTGAAACCATCGACCGCCCGAAGCGTCGGCGCGCTCCTGGAGGCACCGGCGGGCGAGCATCCGTGGCCGGACGTTGTGAAGCCGGGCGCGCTGGACCGGTTCGGGACGCGGCGCGACCCGGTGAAGCTGACACTCGTGGAACCCGTGATGGCCGAGGTCTCCGTCGACGTGGCGCGCACCGGCTACTCGTTCCGGCATGCCGTCCGCTTCGTCCGGCTTCGCCCGGACCTACCCGTCGTCGTCGGCGGTCCCGACTCTTGACGACGTGACGAAGCGGCCTCACCATAGCCATATGCGAATGTCTTTCAGCTAACCGTTACGGGTCTGGTATGCGCCTTCCCCAAGTCATACCCAGCCGAGTGGGAGCCAGACCTTCGCACGCCCTTCCGGGGGTCACCATGACCCTCGACCTCGCACTCACCACACTCATCGGCAGCGGCGCTGGAGTCGCGGTCGCGTGGCTCGCGCTGAAGACCGTCCGTCATCTCAAGATCAGACGGCTCCTACGAACATGGCTCCTGCCCTACTTCGCGCTTCGCTGGGTCCGGGTCCTCCGCAAGCACGGTGTTCCCGAGAAGGAGATCCGCAAGTTCCTCGTCGAATACGCGCTGAAGACAGAGGACTGGTGACGCGCCTAGACCGATCGAACCGCGATCAGCTGCCACCCCTCGGGCACGATCGCACGGAGCGCACCCATCGAGTCCGCTTCGATCTGCGACAGCTCGTTGCGGCGGGCGACGACCTCACCGGTCAGCAGGGCGCTGCCCTTGGACATCTTCGGCTGGATGCTCACAAGCTCGAACCCGTCTGGGGTGACACCTGCAGCTGCCTCTCGCAGCTCGTCGAGCAAGTGACCCTCGACCGTCGCCTGCAGCTTCTCAGTCGTCCGGACGGTCCCCACAAGCACTGATCGAGCCTAACCCGGGGGCCTGACGCCGAACGCGAAGAACCCCACCCCCGCGAAGGGGGTGGGGTTCTTCTTGTCGAGCCGCTTACAGCTGGAAGTCCTCGACCCCCACCTGCGCGTCCTCAGCCGACTCGAAAGTCGGCCGCGGCCGCGGCGCCCGGACTGTCTGAGCGACCGCCGAGGTGCGACCGGCCCCGCGCGCACGAGCCCGGGTGTCACGCTCGGAGAGCACGTCGCGGTTGGCGAGCACCTGCGTCTCCAGCACCGGCGCCGGCTCACCCTCCTCGATCGCGCGCTCCCACTGTGCGATCGCACGCTGGTTCGCGCGGACGGCGTACGGGGCGAAGTGGGCGTTCTCGGTGCCCGCGAAGATGTTCTCGCGGGCGGCGGCCGCCGCGAGCACGTCCTCGAACTTGCCGCCGTATGCCAGCCGGTCCATCGTGGAACCCGCGCCGAGCTCGGCAACGCTCTCCGGGTCCTCGATGTCGACGATCTTGCCGTCGGGGGCGGTAAGGGCAGCCGCGACCTTCTCGACGTTGTCGACGTTCACCGAGACGTTCAGGCCGTCCTTGCTCGTGTAGAGATCGACGAACTGCTCCTTCCACGTCTCCGCGTCCGCCTGCAGCTCACGACCCTTCTCGTCCTTGGCGACCGCCCAGAGGCGCATGCCGTCCTCGCCGGCCGTGGCGATGAGCTTGCGACCCTTCCACAGAGCGCGAGCCGGACCCATCAGCATGTTGTACTTCTGCTTGGCCTCCTCCGGGTCGTGCTTTGCCTGGAGGACCGACTGCGTCACCGGGTAGGTCAGCTCAAGCACCGCCTTCAGCTCGCTGTTGCGCAGAGCCTTGACGCCGCGCTGCGAGAACGCGCCGGCGATGCCGGTGCCGTGCGACTTGACGGCCGTGGCCATCATGACGCCCTCGTCCTCCGTGCGGGTGTGCTTGGTGTCGCCGAGGTCGACCATCGTGTCGGGGTCGACGCCCAGGTGGCGGCAGTAGTCGCCGATCTTGGAGAGCGAGCCCTTGGCGCCGGTGTCGATGCACGCTTCGATCACGCTCTTGACGTGATCGCCGGCGTCGCCGAAGCGGAGGATCGCGTCGCCGTACTGGCCCTGCATGGCCTCGCGGTAGTAGTCCGAGAGGCTGCCGACGAGCGCGTGACGAAGCTCCCACGCCTGGTAGTCGTCGATCATGCCGTCCTCGAGGTCGCTCTGGATCTCGTTGGCGGTCATCTTCAGCGCCTCGAACCGCTCACGGAACGAGTTCGCTCGGCCTTCGGTCACGAACTGCGTGACCTTGACGTCGAGCGAGTCCTGCATCGCCAGCGGGTGCAGGGCGTCGGGTCCGACCTGGCCGAGGTCCAGCAGGTTCGCCTCCACGGTCAGCTTCTCGAGCGCCTGCTGGCGGGCCGCGTCGCTGGTCAGGCGCACGACGGCAACGGAGTCACCGTCGAAGTCACCGTCGAACGACTTGTCCATGACGGGGTTGATCGCGATGCCGGTGAGACGCTCGTCGATCTTCACCCGCATGTAGCGCACACCACCGTCGCGGAGCACCGGGTCGCGCCACAGCAGGGCGTAGTCGTTCTCTTCGAGGCCGAGGGCACCCGCCATCGCCGGTCCGATCGCCACCTGGTCGATGTCCAGGCGCGGGTCGCTGGTCCAGACCGCGGTCGCCGAGTTCGGAAGCCGCGAGGACATCAGGCCCTCCTTGAAGATGTTCCGCTTGCCCGAGAACCGCTTGCGCTTGAGGTCGTCGGTGATCGCGTCGAACGCCGACTGCGCACGGCGCGGAGCCTCCGCGATCTGGTCCTCCAGCTGGCTGATGCGCGCGGCGGTGAGACCTTCGCGGCTCGTCTCCAGAACGTGCTTGGCGTGCCGGTAGCGCGCGGCCATCTCGTACACCGTGAGGTACTGGTTGGTGTAGTCGTGCGCCGTGCTCTGGCCGTCGTCGAGGTCCTGGCCGCTGCGCAGGTGCGAACTCATGACCGGGAGCTTCCAGGTCGAGTCGCTCGCGGTCGGGATGCGCTCACCCGTCGGGAAGCGCAGCGGGAACGGCAGCTCGAGATCTCCACCGCGGTCGCCGATGACCTGACCGAAGTCGGCCTTCATGCGGTTCACGTTCAGCGATCCGGTCGTGGTGAGGATCAGCTCCGGCATCGGGAACAGGCGACGCTCCGAGCCTTCGGCCAGGTCGTCGTACCCGACACGCAGCGTGCCGTCCGGCTCGAGGTCGAGGCCCATCGTGACGAGCATCTCGCGGAAGTTGGCCACGGCCGAGTTGTTCGGGCCGTAGAACTCCGCCATGACGCGGTCAGCACCCTGGGAGCCGAGTGCCCAGGCGAGCTGGCTGGATGCCTTGCGACCGCGCCCCTCGCGAAGGGCCTGCTCGTCGTAGACACGCGTGCCGCGCTCGACGTCCTTGTGCGTCACGACCAGGCGCATCTTGCCCATCGTGTCCTTGGTGAGGCCCTTGTACGGCAGCGACAGGTCACCGGGCTCCTGCATGAGCTCGCGCGCGGTGCCGCCGTTGAAGCGGGACACGGCGGAGAACGGGCTCATCACGACGTCCAGCTCGGGGTTGAGCTTGAACATATCCACGGCGTAGTTCATGCTCACGTCGAACTCGTCGTAGTCGCGGCCGATCTGCGCCTTGCGGTCGACGACGAGCGAGATGACGCCCTTGTTGCCGTGCATGTCGCTGAGCTTGTCGCCGGGGACGAGTGCGCGCAGCTGACCGTCGGCGCCGCGGATGGCGTGCTTCTCGGCGAACTCCTTGCTGACCACCATCGGGTCATCGGCCGTCCAGCCGCCGAACGTCATCATCGCCACGCCCACCGGCTCGGTCACCGCGGCCGCGTTGAGGAGGTTCGAGGCCGACATCTGCTGACGGTCGTACGGGTCGAACCGCATCATCTCGGTCTCGGGCAGCTTCATCAGCGGGGTGCGGTCGGCGGTGTCCTCGCTCGGGATGACTCGACCGGTCTTGGCATCGACCTTTGCGCCCTCGACGAGGTAGCGGGTGATGCCCTGGTAGACGGCGCCGTTGGTCATCACCGGGTCGAAGTAGCCGTCGCCCTCTTCGGTCATGATCGCCATGTTGCGACCACCCGTGAGGATCCACGGGTCGAAGCGGTTGTCGTTGGCCGGGTCGCCTCCGGTCGCGCCGTTCTCCGCGCGCCAGGCGGCGTGGATGGTCGAGCCCGAGGCGATCTCGCTGGGGTAGCGCACGCGTCGCGCCTCGGTGGCGAGGATCGCGCTGACCCACTGCTCACCGAGACCTTCCTTGGTGGCCCGCTCGATGAAGTCGACCTCGTGACGCACGTCGTAGAGGCGGCGGTAGACGCCGTTGATGGACGTGGGCTCCCCGACCTCCGTGCGCATGACGAGCATGTCGTTGGCGACCTGGTATTCGATGCTGTCGGCCATGATCTGCTCGTAGCCGCGCAGCAGCGTGCGCTCTTCGACGCTGAGGTCCTCGCCGGCGCGCTGGGAGGCGATGCGAGCCTCGTAGCCGGGGACGAACAGGTAGTTGGCGCCGCCCGCGAATCGCGTGACGACCTCACCGTGCTCGCCGCGGCCGAAGATCTGACCGATCTGGCCGCTGATCTTCTCGGGCTTGCCGGTGCGGCTGTACCGCTCGGCTTCCCACTGAGCGATGCCCTGCGCGTCGATCTCCAGTCGAGTGACACGACCGCCGTTGCGCTCGATCGCGTTGCCGATGACGGTACCCATCTGGCCGACGAAGGGGTCGGGGTGGTTTCCCGGCTCGTACGCGGTCGACGGGTCGAACTGCACGAGGCGGTCCTTGACGGCGGTCGCGTAGAAGCTGGAGCCCATCATCTCGTCGCCGCTGATGCCGGTCACTCGCAGCGCCGCCACGATGTCGGCGTTGTTGCGCCAGGGGCCGAACTCGCTGGTCATGTGCTTGGCCACGCGCACCGGGTCGAAGCGTCGCGTCACGATCTCGCCGTCCAGGAGCACCTGGTCGTGCGGCTCGTAGGAGCCGATCAGCTCGTCGACGACGTCGGCGGCGTGGTCGCGGACCTTCTGGGCAGCGGAGCCGACGTAGGCCAGGTCGCTGACGAGCATGTCGTGGGTGGTGCGAGCGATGTCGCTGTCCACCTGCAGCTCCCCGATGACGCCGACCTTGTCGAGGTAGTCCTCCTCGGTGGCACCCGAGCGAAGAAGCGTCGTCTGGGCGCCACGGAGGACGTCCCAGTATGCGCGCTGGATCGCCGCGATCTCGGCGTCGCCGCTGAAGTCGGGGAACCACTCCCCTGCAGCCGCTTCCTCGGGGCGCTCCTCGTACTCCGCGATCAGGCGGTCCACCTCGAGCGACTCCGCGAGGTTCTCGCGTGCGCTGTCGATGGCCTCGCGCAGGTACGCCTCGCCGGTCTCCGCGTCGCGGAAGAACTGAGCAGTCGTGCTGCGCGTCTTGGCCGAGCGGCGAACGAACACCTTCGCCCCGGGACCGGCGGGCTTGCCGTCGATGATGAGGTCGCCGGCGACAGCCATGGTCGCCTTGTCGTTGCTGGACACGTACGAGTCCTGCATCTCGACCGGGACGCGGCGTCCGGCTTCCTTGTCCCACTCGACCTCGGCGTGAGTGCCGACCTCGCCGATGAGGCCCTTGCCATCGAACCGCTTGACGGGCTTGCCCTGCGCGATGCGCAGCAGCGCCACGGCTTCCTCAGCGGTCGGCGTGTACGGCACGGTCTTGTTGCCGCGCTCGGCCTTCACGTTGGTCGAGTAGTGGGTGACCACACCGTCGTCGTACACGCGGCCGACGAAGTGCTCTGCCTCGCGCGGCTCGGTGAGGCGCACGGCGATCTTTGTCCCGGTGATCTCGGCGCGGATCTGACCGGGGTTGCGGTCGCGGCGCACGGTGTAGCTGACACCCTGCGAGCGGAGCTCGTCGAGGATCGCCGCTGCGCGCTCGAGTGCGGCCCCCGACATGAAGCGCTTCTCGTTCACGCGTCCATCGACCCCGCGGGCGCCGTCGATGACCCAGTCACGGACGTGGAGGTACTCCTGCTCGCTCATGCGGGTCATCAGCTCGGTGATGCCGCTGGCGTCGTCGTAGCTGTACGCCTCGCCCGCTTCGATCGCCTGACCGCTCTCGTCGAGCTGGTACAGGTGCAGGTCCTGTGTCTTGACCTCACTGATGCGCGAGGCGTCGCCGCCGGCCAGCTGGGCGATCTCGTGGTCGAGCACGTATCGGACCTGCGACCCGGCCTGCTTCACCGCTGCACGGACAGCCCAGCGCGGGTCGTAGGGCGAGATGGGGAGGCGGGGGCCGGCCTTGCCCGGCGTGGGCTGGACGACAGTGCCGTCCTCGGTCCGACGGGAGAAGCCCGCCATGTTGAAGAACGACGTCTGCATCTGGACGTACGCGGGGGAGGTGGGTGTGGCATCGCCGAAAACGCCGGGGTATCCCGGGACGTTCTCGCGCATCGTGGTCTCGATCGCCCGGAGAACCGGGGTGATCCCCAGGTTGGCGTCGGACATGGACAGACCCTCGGTGGCGAGCTTGCGCTCCACCTTCGCGCGGAGGTCGCGTGCCGCGGAGACCAGGATGGTCTTCCCCGTCGCTTCCTTCGTCCGTTCGATCGTCTGCTGGAAAAGGTGCTCGTACAGGTAGCGGCGCATGCCTGGACTACGCGGATCCATCGGGTGTCCCCTCGATCAGTAGACCGGATCAACCGGTCTCGGTGGTGTGTGATCTCACATCCCAGCCTAGTTGATCGAGGGGACATTTTCCGCTCATTTTCGAGCAGAAACGCGCTTTCTCACTTGTCTCGCATCGCGAGCATCATGGCTCGCTCGAACTCTCCACCGGCGATGTCACGCCAGTCCTCCAGCGAGGCGAGGTACTCGTAGAACTCCCCCGTCACCATGTATCCGGTGAACGCGTCGAGCTGGTCCTCCGCGTAGACGCCGGTGCCTGCATCCTGCGCGGCCGCGTTCAGCGCACGCACCGAGTCCGACTCGTCGACCTTGTCGATGTAGACGATCCGCCCGTCGACCGATCGCAGCGCTCCCCCAGCGCCGACACTGAAGTGCCGGCTGTCGCGCTCCATGTAGGCGCGGGCGGCCTTGTACGCCTCGACGATCTCGCGGTCCAGCGGGTTCTGCAGCGCCCGACCATCAGCGCGCACGAGCATCTCGCGGCTGATCTGGCCGCCGGCGTACCGCAGCTCCGTGCGCACCGCGGCGTCCGCCTGGGCGGCCTCGACCGCCTGCTGCATCTCGAGATCGGCCTCCCAGTCGCCGTTGTCGTAGAAGCCCTCAGGCGCGTCATCAAGATCCACCTCGTCAGGGGTGACGCCGGTCTGATCGGAGATCGTCTCACGAAGCGACACGTCCACCAGCTGCATGACCTCCTCGCTGTAGACGTCGGGGTCCAGGCGTGCGATGTCGACGTCCTCGTACTCGTGAGCGGCCTGGTAGACCGTCTTGCAGTCAACGGCGTTCTCAGCCTGGAGCATGCGCTTGGCGAGCATCTTCTCGAAGTCGGGCTGGTTCAGGCGCACATCGAAGTCCAGCGCCGAGCTGAGCGTCGGAATCGTCTGGAGCGTGTACTCGTGGCCCGGGTGGACGATCGTGTCCTTGAACAGCCGCCAGGACATGGGAAGGATCGTCTCGTTGCGGTTCCACACCGGCGCGTCACCGGCGCGGAAGACGATGCTGTTGCGCTCCGAGATGAACGCCATGTCGTTGTACGAGATCACCGGCTCCTCGCGAGTGGTCATCGTGTACGAGACCTTGCCCTCGACGTTGAGCCCGCGAATGAGCCGCTCGGTGTCCTTGGTCACGGTCTTGGCGTCGCGGTAGGCGCGGTGGCGCGTTCCGGACATCTTCTGCAGGGTGTCGAGCATCGAGTCGTCGGTCGACTTCAGGAACACGATGTTCGAGGTGTTGCCCTGCACGATCTTGTCGACGGACTCCCCGTAGACATCGCGCAGCTGCTGCAGCGTCTGCAGGATGATCGTGAACTCCTGCTCCTGGCCGAGGCCGATAGAGAGCATCGTCTCGAAGCCAGCGATACCGTGACCCTCCGACTGGAGGTTGCCGAGCTCGTCGAGCATGAAGCGCGTCCGATAGAGCGGCTTCTGGTCGGCCTTGGTCATGTATGAGCGGTCGAAGTTGAGGTCCACCAGCTGCTTGATGAGGATCAGGATCAGCTTGGCGTACTTCATCAGGTGCGGAGGGGTCACCAGGAAGACGACCTTCGGCTTCTCGCTGTATCGGACCTGGGTCGACACGATCGCCTCAGCCTGCACGAGCGCCTTGTCGGGCATGCCGAGCGTGATGTTGGTCAGCTGCATCTGCGGGTACGTGGTCTTGCTGGGCTCGTACACGCCTGTCTTCTCGTTCTGACGGAGTTCGACGAGGATCCCGTTCTTGACGATCTTCTCCCCCGAGATGGGGTCGGTGATGAAGTATCGGCCGTTGAGGGAGGTCTGGTAGTCCTTCGTGAAGCGGAAGTAGAAGGTGCGGATCAGCATGCCGGTCTGCGCGTTGAGCAGGCGCAGACGCAGGTACGCGACGTCGCCGACGAACTTGCCCTTGAAGTAGTAGCGCGCCCATCCTTCACGGGACACGATGTCCTGGTGGTCGAAGTCGGGGCCGAGCGGCTGCTGGAAGGCGGCATCCGCGAAGGCGTCCCACTTCACCTGGGCGCCGGTGAGGTGGTCGCGCTTGAGGTAGTTCATGCCGAAGCGCACGCCCATGCGGCGGGGGAAGGAGAGCCCACCGAGGTCGGTGTTCTGCGACGGCGCACCCGAGGTGAGCGTCGAGATGGTGGGGTCGGTGAAGAACGACATGGCCGTGATCGCGATGCCGTAGACGCTGGCGAGCATCTTCTCGGCCGCGCCCATCGCGCGCAGTGCGTTGTCGGCGTTGCTGACCAGGGTGCGCATCGAGTTGCGAGGAAGGCTCTGGGTTGCGTTGAAGAACAGGGTGAGCATGTCCAGCTCGTCCTTGTCCTCCCACAGGAACGCCTTGCGCGTGGCGATGTCCCGCTCCTCCTCGTAGGTGTCGACGTCGAAGTCGTCACCCTGCGGGTCGCCGAACTCCCCGCGCTTGACGCGCTGCTCGAGGGCCTTCATGGGGTTCTTCATCTTCTTCGCCGTCAGCTGCACGAACAGCTGGTAGCAGTTGTAGAGCGTGACCTTGCCCCAGAGCTGGTCGAGGCGGTTCTCCAGGATCTTCGGGTCCATGCTCGTGCGCGAGGCGTATGCGCGAAGCTCACGCTCCTCCTCGAGGTAGTAGTCGATGAGGCCGTACGCGGCACGCTTGAAGGCGTTGTTGGCGGCAGCCGGCCACACCGGGTCCTCTCCCCCATCGAGCGGGAAGAACACGTCGGCGATGTTCTCGACGTACAGGGCGCACTTGGCCGCGTCACCCTCGCGGGCGGCGTCGGCCGCCATGCCCAGCGGGTTGTAGATGTCGGTCTTCATCGCATTGATGAGGTTGAACTGCACCACCTGGAATCCGCGCTTGGTGGCGGGGACGTAGTTCTTGACGAGCAGCTCGCCCTTGGAGTCGTTGATGACCAGGTTGCTCGGGTCCTCTTCGCGGAGCCACATATCAATGACCGGCTCGATGTACGTCTGACCCTTACCGGCACGGGTGATGGCCAGCACCATCGTGTTCACCGGGGCGGTGTCGACCAGGTACGCGCCACCCGGGCGCTGCACTTCGTACTCCGGGAACGTCCAGTCGCTGTTGATCAGATCGGCGACGGTCGCGTAGTTGCCGAGCTTGCTGCGGTCGGCGCCGTCCGGGTTGTACGGGACCTGCGTGGTGTCGTACTTCTTGCGGTACTTCTTGCCTTCCGGCATGCCGGATGCCTCGAAGAGGGCGTCGCCGAACTCCTCGTCGACCATCGGCATCGTGCGCGTGATCGCGTTCTCGTTCTCATCGCGGAGGATCTCGCCCTTGAGGTACTCGACGTCGCCGTCCTCGTCCAGGATCTCCTTGTCGGCCCTGGTCGCGACCTCGATCTTCTTGAGTCCCTTGTTCGTGATCATGACGTGGCTGATCATCGAGCTGAACTGCACCTTGGAGTGAGCGCCGGCGTCGGGGAACCAGTCGAACTTGCGCATGACCTCGTCAGGCAGCGCGATGTGCTGGTCGCCGGTGTACTGGTTGATGTCGGAGGTGTCGTTCATCAGGTTCTGCGCGTCGAGGTTGCGCATCAGCACCGCATGCACCGAGCCGAAGACGCCGAGGCCGATGACAAACGAGAGCAGGAGACGCATCAGCTCCGGGTTCGTCAGCTCCCCGACGAAGTCCCTCTGCGTGACTTCCTGGCCGTCGACCGCTTCTACTGTGACGTTGTCCTTATCGGTCCACCACTTCGGCGGGTTCTCTCCGGCCTCCTGCTCGGTCGGGTAGCAGGGGGCGCTCTCGTCCCACGTCCCGTCCGCGTTGAGGATCTGGTAGCAGTTCTTGGTGCCGTACTCGCTGAGCTTCACGCGCTCGTAGAAGCCCGTTGAACCCTCAAGCGTTCCGCCGAGGCTGCCGAGCATCGTGAGCATGACGGCAACTGCAGACAGCACCACCCAGGCCAGCAGGCCGCTGATGACGCCGACGACGGCCGCGGCGATCGTGCGGCTGGTCTTTGTCCGACGCGGGTCGATTCGGGAGCGATCGAGTTGCTGGTCCTCGAAGACATCCCGGTTCTTCAGGGTCTCACCGGGCTGCCGGGCGGAGAGCTTGTCCCAGTTCGTGGCCTTCGGATGGGTCGCCTTCTTCGCCATGCCGACTCGCTTCCATCTTCTGTTTCGGCTCATATTCGAGCAGTTTTGACATCTTCAGTCTACGGCCGAAAGGGGGCCATTCGCGTGGTTAGCGAAGGCCCCCTCTGCGGAGATTGGGTGGTGCGACCGGTGAGATCAGGAAACGGCCGCACCACCGGTCATGGGAGGAGGGCTCCCAGCACGGCGGCGCCGGCGGGAATCACCTCCACGGGCTGCTGGTGACCCCAGGCCCAGCCCGCGATGACGCCGACGGCGACACCGGCTAGGGTCAGCACGAGCATCAGCAGGACGAGCATCTGGTTCGTGCGCTTCTGCATCGCGTGCGAGCGCTCCAGCTCCGAAGCCGCCGCCTCGCGGTCTGCTTCGAGAATGGCAATGCGTGCCGAGTACTGACCCTCGTACTGCGCGCCCAGGTCGTTGATCTGACCGCGGAGCTGCTCGATGAGGTCGCTGTTGCCTCGGGCGCGATCCTTTTCCAGCCCGATAGCGGTCTCCCACTCGCTCCGGCGAGCGGTCAGTTCGGCAAGACCTGCCTCGCGGGTCCGAACCAGCTCTGCGTTCAGCTCCGCCTCGCGGGCCGCCGCGCGAGCGGTCAGTTCGGCGACCGTCGCCTGGTGCTCCGCCTTCAGCGTGTCGACCTGGTTCGTGCGAGCCAGCTCTTCCGCCAGGACGGCGGCACGGGCGACGTCGTTCTTGCGGTTCTCGTCGATGAACTGCACAAGGCGGCCGTTCCACAGTTCGAGAAGGCGGCGCTCAGCCTCTCGCTGCTCCTGCTGGATGCCGCGGAGGTACTCGAAGGCGCGGTTGGTGCCGACGTCCATGCGAACGAGGGCTTCCTTCCGGCGCATCTCGAGGACCGTCTGGCGGTCGTGAGCGTACTGCTCCTCCACCCGGCGGTCGTGGTCCAGGGCGATCTCGGCGAGGTCGCGCTCGAGCTTGGGGCGGTTCTTGTCCTCGTAGACGGCCTTGGCGTGAGCAGCGGCCTGGTCGGCGCGACTCTGGGCGGCGGCCTCGAAGCGCGCGATGATCTCGCGCCGCTGCTCAGCGACCTCCTGAGCGGAGTTGGCGCGCTTGCTGTCGAAGTCCCGCTTGGCGCTCTCCATCAGGTTGGCGTAAGGAGCGCCGGCGGTGTCGGTGGAGACCGCACCCATCGTCTTCTCGACGTGGAGCGCCATCGTCTCGACGAACAGCTGTCGCAGTTCGTCGGCGTGCCCCTGGTGCAGTGCGGCGAGTTCCGCATTGGCCTGACGGCTCAGTTGTGCGACCTGCGATCCGAGCCAGTCGGTCGCGTCGGCGGCGATCTCCAGTTCGATCGCTTCGGGCTGGGTGCCGAACACGGCCTCGAACTCCGCAAGGTCGACCACCAGGTCGAGGTCGTTGCTGAGGAAGCGTCGGGCGATGGTGTCGCGGACCTCCTGCTCGTCGACGACGCGATCCTTGTTCTCCACGAGGTACTGGAAGTACCCGGTGTCGGCGGTGGGCTCGTCGGCTTCGGGCTCGTCAGGTGTGGCGGGGATCTCGCCGTCCCATTCGTTCTCGAAGGGGTCATGCTCGTCGCCAGCGTCGGCTGAGTCCGCGAACTGCTGCTCGAACTGCGCCTCGTCGAACGGCAACGGCTCGTCCTGCACCTCGGGCTCGGCTTCGCTGACGACGCCGCTCAGCGGGTCGATCACGGCGTCATCCATGTCGGGGAAGTCGAAGGTGGCGCCCCCGGCGTTGTCCATGGCGTCGGCCATCGGGTCCGCCGTGATCGCCGACCTGCCGGACTCTGCCGAAGCGGCACGCGCGGTCGCGCCGACGAGAAGGCGATCGAATTCGCCCATGGACTCCGAGCCCCAGGACCAGACGTGCGGGAGCACCTGCTCCAGCGTCCGCTCCCCCCGGGAGATCGCCACTGCGGTGGCGTAGCTGGCGGCGACGTCCTGCACCGCGTCAGCGATGAGGGTGTTCCCGTTGTCCTCGGTGCGGAAGACCACCCAGTAGTAGGGCGCATCCGTCAGCAGGCGATACTCGTCCATGCGCGTGAGCGTGTCAGGGTTCGGGATCAGGCCGAGGAACTCCTCGTCGAGCATCGCCTTCGTGGCGACCACCTGGATCTTGTCCGCCGCGATGAGCTCGATGATCGAACCCTTCGTGGCGTCGTTCTTCTGCTTCTGGCTCAGGCCGCCGATCTGGTCGACGGACAGCAGCAGTCCCACCCACGAGGTCCCGTTGGGAAGGGCGAAGGGGTCGTTGCGCTTGAGCAGGTCGATCGCGGCGCCGGTGGCGCTCTCGTTCACGACGCTCGACAGCAACTCGGCCGGCTTGCGCTTCTTTCCCTTGCGGCTGGCGGGCGGCTCTGCGGCCACCGGCTCGGGTGCTTCTGCGGCGGCGGGCTCGCCCTGCGCCTTACTCTTCTTGCGACCAAAACCCATGGTTCAAGTCCTTCCTGATCTGCTCGATTATGAGCATAACAGGCCGATTCTGCTTATTTATGAGTGAAAGCGAGAATCTACAAGACGCGGAAGATCTCACTATTCAGGCGGCCCTCGCGACGGCGGGGAGGCCGACGACGACGCGAGCGTCGCTCTTGAGCAGCTCCTTGTCGTCGGCTCGAAGCGAGCCCTCGACGCTGACCTGGATCGCCCGCACGCCGGGGTGGTTGTTGAGGAACTCGGCCACGCCGGTGGCGACCTCATCCGTGAGCCTGGTCACCGCGGCACGTGCACCACCGGCATCCGCGTCAGTGTCGACCTTGTCCTCGATCAGATAGTCGATGACACGCTCGGCGATGAACACCCGAGCGCTGTGCTTGGTGAGCACCTCCTGGACGAAGGCGGCGAGCTTGGCGGTGACGATCTTGCGCTGGGTCTCCCGAGACAGAGGCTGGAACGGCACGATCGCGTCGATACGACCGAGCAGTTCCGGCGGGAACCGGTTGTCCCCCTGCGTCGCGGTGATGGAGCGTTTGATCTCCTTCATCTTCTCCACGAGCTGGGCGCCGGAGCCGGTGTCATCCACGTTGTATTGCGCGATGGTCTGGTAGATCTCCGACCCCGCATTGGTGGTCAGCACGATGTAGGTGTTGAGGAACGACACCTGACGCCCGTTCGCATCCGAGAGCCGACCGTCGTCCAGAACCTGCAGCAGCATGCGTGTCACCAGCGGCGACGCCTTCTCGATCTCGTCCAGCAGGACCACCGAGTGGCTCGTGTGCCACACCCTGCTGGTCAGCTCCTTGCGGAACTGCTCTGCAGAGGAGTCCCGCGCGTACTCCGACATATCGAACCGGATCAAGTGCTTGCGGGCGTCGCCGAACATGAGCCGCGCGAGCTGCTTGGTCAACTCCGTCTTGCCAACACCGGTCGAACCGGTGAACAGGAACGACGAAGCGGGCTTGGTCTTGTCGTGCAAGTCCGCCACGCACAGCTGGAGGCGACGGGCGAGTACGGACGTCGCCCATTGCTGGCTGAGCACCGTGCTGTCGAGTTCCGCCTTGATCTGCGCCGCATCAACGCGGAAAGCCACGTTGATGCCGACGGACTCTTCGAGCACGTCGGCCAGCAGCGCCCTATCCATCGGGCGCTTCGTTGCACGGTGCCAGCCGACCATCGCGTCGAGCACCAGGATCGACTTTCGCGGCTGGGTGGAGGCGGGGATATAGCGCTCGGTGTACTCGTGGATGAGTCCGAAGATGTGGTCGTCGTAGAACTGGTCGGCCACGCCGTATCGCTCGGCCATGCCACGCATGATCTTCATGGTGGTCGCCTTGTCGGGCGGGTTCACGATGATGCGCTGCAGCCGCTCGACGAGAGGCTGGTTCGGCTTGATGAACTGGTCGAACTCGTCGTCGGTGGTCGCTGCAATCACACGGATACCGCGCGCTCCCGACGCTGCGAGCACGGGCTTGAGCGCTTCGACGGCTGCCGGGGACAGCTGCACGATCTGATGGAACTCGTCGATGAATAGCACCAGCTCGACGTGCTCGTCGGCGCAGTAGCGCTCCGCCTCGTCGAAGAGCTCCTTGAGCTTGGCGGCCATCTTGTCCGAACTGTCCAAGTCGGCGATCATCTGGGCGAGATCCACCTCGAGGTACTTTCGCTCGCCGTCCGCCTCCATCGCGGCCTGCACCAGCGCGGTCTTGCCGGACCCGGGAGGGGCGAGCAGCAGCGCGTTGCACAGCTCAGGGCGGCTCATCGCGGCCATCAACTGAGCGATCTCCCGCTCACGACCGACGATGGGTCGCGACGACTTCGGAAGCGGTGCGCTGAAACCGAAAAGAGCGGGGTACTTGGCATTCTCATCACTGACGTGGAACATCCCTGCGACCCTCCGTTTTCGCTTGTAAACGAGTGAAAGCGTATCACGCGACCTCTTCGGAGCGACGAGAAGGGCCGCTCCCCCGGGATGGGAAAGCGGCCCTCGATCCGTGCTTGCTCAGCGCCGTTCGTACTCCTCGTCAGCCTCGGCCGACTTGTCCTTTGCCGGCTCTGGAGCCAGCTCCGGGAACTGCGCTGCAGCACCCTTGGGAAGTTCCACGTCACGCAGTTCGGGGAACCGTTCCATGCGCTCGTCGCGCTCCTTGCTGGTGAGGCCGGACTCGAACGATTCCGCCACCTGGATGAGCCCTCCGATGGGCGACGCTGCGCTCACCTGGTCGTTGCTCCCGTTCGCCGCCTCGGCGACCTGCCGCGCGAGCGTTGCGGTACGGGCCAGTCCCGACAGCGAGGGTGCGCGCCGGGCGGCCGCCGTGTCTTCTTCGCGCTCGTCGCGTTCGTAGTCGATCGTCATGGTGATCCTCTCAGTCAGTGCATCTGGGGCCGTTCAACGCGAAGGCCCCGCGCAGAGGGTGAACCTCCAGCACGGGGCCTTCGTCGTCGGATCAGCCGAGTTCCGGCTCGTCCGCCGAGGGAGCGCCGGCGCCGACGAGGACCGGAGCCTCCGCAGCGGCCTCGGGCTCCGCGGCAGCCGCAGCCTTGTTGGCCTCGCGGGCCTCCTTCGAGACCTTCATGGCGGCGAAGATCTGCTCGCGGATGTCCTTGCCGTCGGCGTCGGGGCCGACGGAGAGATCCGTGGACTCCAGCGTCTTGGTGTTGGCGATCACGTCGCCGTTGCTGATCAGGAGATCAGCCTTGACGCCGTAGATCGTGCCGATGACTTCGCCGGCCTGGTTCGTCAGAGGGGCCACGTTGTCGCCAGCGGCCTCCTTGATCGCCTCGAACTGGCCGACCGAGTAGCGGGCCGAGTTGTTGTACCCCGAGGGCGACTTGTCGTCCTTCTTCGAGACCAGAGCGAGCGAGGTCTGGCCTGCAGCGCGACGGTCCGAGGGGTGGATGCGGGCGTCGAGGTAGTGGGTCGTGATCTCCCCGTCCTTCTTCGCCACGCGGTTGTCGTACGCGATGACGACGAGGTTGACACCCTTCATCGAGCCGGGGCCGTAGGTCTCCTTGCGCAGATCGACCATTTGTTCTTCTCCTGAGCGTTCGGGTCGGTGAGCTCCCGCCCGGTCCGACCATGTTGGTTTAGGTAACGCCTCCGAGATGCCCCCTCGGGATGACCATCACTTTACATGGAAATGGGGCCGTTGTCACTTCGTTCCGGCTCATTTACGAGCAGATTTGACGAAACAGCGCTCTCTACCTCCGCGGTGAGCTGTTCGGTGAGGGCTGCATCGAGTCGCACGGTCCTGCTGCGCTTCACGACGACGTGCTCACGAGCGAGCTCGGCGATGTGGCTCGGGAGCGTCGGCGCCTCGGCCGTCTCGATCTCCTCGGCCAACCGAACCATGCGGCGGATGTCGTCGACGGGGAGTTCGCTGATCGCATCTTCTTGACCCGACGAGACGAGGTAGAGGCCGGCGGCATCCAGCGCATCGGCGCGACGTCGTGCCGCTTCCACGAATGCGCGGAGGGTCTTCTTCCCAACCGGGGAATCCTGGGCGAAGTCGAAGCGCATGTGGTGGAGGTCCAGCCCCTTCACCTCCTGGAAGTCGTGCTCAGCGCCGTGACTGATCTTGGGGGTGTCCCTGCCAGTCGCCGGATCGGTCGCCAGCTCGAGGCGGAGCCCCCTGGCAGCGAGCTTCACCCGTAGATCCTCGACCTTGTCGCTGTACCGCTTTCGCATCTGCCGCAGGCGGGTCTCTAGCACGCGCGTCGATGTCGCGTCCCCCGCGGCCACGAGCCGTCCTCCGGACTGGCCGTAGATCTCGCGGCCGAGCCGTTCCGCCTCATCGAGGTCCTTCATGCGTCGCAGCGACTGGTCGCGCCGCATCGACTCCAGCGAGATGACCCGTTCGCCGTACTCTGCGACCTCTTCCCACCCGTCGTGCCAGGTCTCTGACGCGGGCACGAAGTTGAGGAAGCGGCGGTACTTGGATGCGACCTTGGCGTGGTACTCCTCCTCCTCGCGGAAGAACTCGTACACCGCACGCGACGCGGCCGCCGCGCGGCCCTGCGCGTCGGAGGCTTCCCATTCGCGTGCGCGCTCGTGGAAGTGCTGGCGATTCTCGGTGTGGTGCTGCAGCCGGCTCGCGTAGGACCGCATGCGGAAGCCGAAGCTGATCAGGTCCTCTTGATCGTCGGTCTTGGCGTGCGCGCGCTCGGCGAGCGTCTCGTAGTCCAGTCCCATCGCGTCGAGCATGGGGGTGCGAATCCGCAGAGCATCAGCCGGCAGCTGTCGCAGCATCGCGTAGACCGCGTTGACGCTACGCTCCATGATCCGCTCTTCGCCGGTGTGGACGAGCTGGCGCCACTGGTCGGCGTTGAGCCCTTCCTTGCGGCGCCGGTGATCGGCGTAACTGCGCACTTCTGCCATCACCTGGCCGTACGGTGACCCGGGGCGGTCGAACACCTCCCGAACGAGTTGGCGCACGATGCGGTTCGGCTTCCGCATCGCCTGGTTGTTGGTGCTGTAGCGCCACAGCCTGCGGTCGGCAGGCAGGCATGCCAGCAGGAACTGCGGGAGCGACTCACGGAGCATCTGCTGGTGCGCCCACTTCTTCACGAACGTGGTGACGTTTCGGCGCTCGTAGCCCACGGCACTGGTCAGGTGACGAACGGTCTGCTTCTCGTCGAGCCAGCTGTCGATGCCCCGTCGAAGCAGGCTCCTGGCACGAGCGCTGATCTTCCCCTTCTGGGTGCCGTCAGCGGCCAGGTTGCCTCGGCCGGCGTCCACCATCGCGAGGTGACAGTGGACGTGTTCGGTGTCGACCTGGATCACCGCGACATAGCGGAGGTCGTCGTAGAGCCCGCGCCCCATGCGCTCGACCCCGCGCATGACAGCCAGCCGGAGCTTCATCTGATCGAGGTGTCCTCGATAGTCGCCGCGCTTCTCGCAGACGAAGTCCTCGGGGATCACCCTGTGCTTGCGGAGGTACTCCTGGTCGAACGAGATCACCGTCTTCATGACGGTGTGTCCGCTATCGAAGAGCCGCTGGATGTCGGAGCTGGCTTCGAGGAGCTGGTCGTGCGAGAGCGACACCTGGCCGTAGCCGAACGCCACTCCCCCCGCGCCTTGGGCGGCGGCCATCTTGCGCTTGAGCACGCGGCGGTCACGCACGGTCACCGCTTCGGTCGCTTCCTTGCGAGCCATGTAGCGGACGATGAAATCGTCGGTGCGCTGGCGGCGGATCGGGGCGAGGGATTCCGTTGCCATCTCGCGCGCCATGTACCGAGTGACGTAGTCGCCGGGCGTGCCGCCGCGGGTGCCGGTGCGCCCCTTCTTGCCAGAAGGCACGGGGATCGAGAACTCGTTGACGATCACGAGGTCCTGCTTCAGTCCCATCGTCTCCCTCTTCCTTCGCGCCGGGGTGAGGCTTGCTTCTGCGAAGGGTCCGCACCCGGGGTGGAACCCCAGAGCGGACCCTTCATGCGACCCCGCTCATCGCGAGGCCGGACCCTCAGAGATCGGCCTGAGCCTCGTCCTCGGTCTCGACGTGCTGTTCGCCGGCGGCCACCGCTCGCAGACGGGCCTCGCGCTGCTGGACTGCCTTGAGGTGGTCTTCGACAGTGGGAGCCGACGTTGCCGCGAGGTCGAGGTAGCCCTCGAGGTCGTACGACTCTGCGTCGGCGGGCTCCTCGATCGCTTCGGATTCAACCGCTGCGTCGTCGGCGCCCGAGTCATCGGCCTGCGGGACCTGCTCGAACTCGTCCTCTTCCGCGAAGCCTTCCGTGAAGACGTGGTCGACGCCAGGGGCGATGCGCGAGAGGTAGACGTCCTCAGCGCTTCCAGGCACGACGCCTTCCTCGGCCTCAGCTTCGGTGGGCGCCGCGGGGAGCACTGCCGCGTGACGCTCTTCGATCTCGGCCAGGAGACGGCTGAAGACCCCGTCAGGCACGACGGCGCGGGCAGCTGCGGACTCCTCAGCGAGGACTGGCGTAACGGCGGTGGGCGCGTCGACGTCGAAGTTCACGTCGGCGAACACATCCAGCGCCGCGTCAACCGCGATCTGCGCCTGCGCGGTTCCAACGTGGTCGACGTCAACCTGAGCCTCCGCTTCGGCCACGACGTCGGGGAAGTAGGCAGTGAGCTCGTACCCGCTCGTGACCTCGTCCAGCGCCATGCTGTTCTGGTCGTGGACTCGCATGAACACGAGCGGGGCTTCGTCTGCCAGCTCCGGCGCTACCACGAGGAAGTCGGCCTTGCCGGGAAGGTTCCACGGGATGCCGGACATCGCCTCGGGCACCTGGAACGCGGGGCTGAAGTAGCCCTTGGCGACGAGGTCCGCCAGCTGCTTGTGGGAGAAGTCGTAGAACGCGTCGACAGGGACGCCGGCGCCGGACCGCAACGCAAGCTCGTCCACGCCGTACGGCAGGGCGACGGCGGGGACCGCGCTGGTCAGTTCTCCGCGCAGGTGGAGGTACGGACGGTAGTTGCTCTCGGCGTCACCGTGCAGAAGCTCGACGAGCTCCATCTCGACAGTCGTCTCGATCGGCACACCGGAGAGGGTGTCCGAGTCGATCTCATCGTTGTTGACGATGCGGCCGTACCACGGGTCGCTGGTCTTGAGAGGGGCGATCTTCATGTCGTGCTCCTGGTGGTCGGTCTATCGCTGGTTGAAGGTCAGGCCGTTGCAGTCTTGGCGGCGAGGCGTGCACGACCGACGAATGCGGGCGCGGGGGTGGTGTCTGCGAGCCCTGCCCACTCGGCGATGCGGGTGATGACGCGCTTGCGGCCGCGGTAGAGGGCACGCATAGTCACCAGCACGAGTGCGAACAGCAGGGCGATGAGGAACAGTGACGGCGCGATCCACACCGCAACGACCGTCTCGACGGGCATGTCCATCGTGACGCCGGTACCGCTCTTGACGAATCCCATCGTCAGCGGCACCAGCTGGACAGCGGAGAAGAACGCGATCACGTAGTAGGCGATGACCAATCCGAGCGCCGAAGCGACCCGCGCAAACACAACCAGTGCGACCCGCCCAGCCTTCTTCGCTTCCGCCGTCTCACGATCGTTCTTGGTCATCGCCTGATCTCCTCATATCTACGAGCGAAAACGTCGTTTCTGCTCATCTATGAGGAAAGTCTACACCGCGCACCTATTGTTCCATCCTGTTTCGCGGGCAAGGAGACGCGCAGCGTTTCCGCGGCAGCCGCGTGCGTGCACGCCCGTCAGTCGGCGGATCTGACGGGGCTCGTGGAGGCGAATCCGGAAAGTTCGGAGATCCCGCCGTCACCGTCGACCGTGGCGAAGATCGTTGCGACGTTGACCGCCGTGCCGAGTCCGTCGCTTGAGACCGCCTGGACGTCGACGAGTGCCATGTAGCTGTAATCGGTGCCGTTCACTTCCAGCAACTTCACCGATGTAGAGCCGATCCGTGAGTTGAGCCCGGCCGCGTCGATGTACGGGTAGGCGTTGCCCTGGCTGTCGTAGTTCACGGGAGCCTCCGGAAGGAAGCTCTTGATGAACGAGGACTTCTCCGAAAGGTCGTACAGGCGCATCGTGCTCGCGCGCGCGTCCTCATACGAAGCATGGCTGTCCCAGGTCAGAGCCTTGGCGGCCATCGCCTCGATCTCCTCCGCGTCCTTCTCGACGCGCTCCGACCGCGCCCCAAGCGGGTCGAGGGCGACAGACTCCTCCAGTTCCGTGGTCGTCGCGTGCGCGAGCTTGATCTGATCGGTGAGTGACGCCAGTTCGTCCCGCTGCGATTGGAGTGCCGAGTTCTGCGCCGTGGAGGTCACCCCGGCGACGGCCAGCGTGCAGATGAGCACACCGCCGGCGATGAGGGGGAAGATCGCGTTCTTCATCTGCGTCCTCATGGTCACTCCCCCGTTTCCTGGAGCTGCGTGGCGGTTTGCGAACCGACGGTTGTCATTCCCACCCGCAGCCGCGTGAAGGACTCGTCCTGCACGTAGTAGCTCGCACTCGCCCAGGCATTCAGGTCGCCGGTCATGAGGTTCTCGTTGAGCCACACCGTCTCGAAGATCCCGTCCGAGCGGCTGGGCATGACTGACGCCAATCGCCAGACGTCCCGTGTGGGGTCTGCCACTTTGCCGTCGTCGAAGCCGACGAACCAGGGGAATCTCGGGTCGATCTGATCGAGGTCGTATGGCTCGATCGACAGCGGCGCGTAGGCGGCCGCCCCGTCGACGAGGAAGCCCTCCTCGAGGAAGTACGGAGCGAGCTTCTTTCGGTGTGCACCGGCCTTCACATTGGATTCGCTGGCCCCGCCGTTCTGTGCCGACTCTTCGTTCCCTGCGAAGTAGATCGCGGTGAACTCCTGCTGCAGCTCGGCGACCTCGCGCGCCTTCTGGGCGGCGATCGCCAGCGCGGTCTGCACCTCATCGGCGTACACGCTGGCGGCATCTTGCTGCGCGGTGGGGATCGCACGAAGATCACCCTCGGCCGCCGCGATCTGCTGGGCCAGCAGGCGCGCCTCTTCATCAGCCGCGTGCCGCGCGGCGTTGGCGCCCACAGCGACGCCGCCGGCGCCGAGGAGCAGCCCTACGCCGAGGCACAGGCTGAGCGTGCGTGCTCCGCGCCCGGCCTTGCGGGTCGCACCGCGCTCGTCCAGCCGACGGCGCATGTCGTCCGCGGTGACCTTGTGCTGGCGCCTGGCCCGGTTCGCCTCCTGCAGTGCGGTGAAGCGCGCGTCGACGGCCTCCTTGTCCAGTCGGTCAGTCCTCTCGGTCGACATGTTGTCTCCTGTTCTGTTTTTGCTCATTTTCGAGTCTAAACGGCGGCTCTACGAAGACTTCGGGTTGTCGAGCATCAGGTCCGAAACGTCGACGAACTCCCATGTCCCGTCGGTGAGCTCAGCCAGCGGCATGTACTTCGCGCGGGTGTACTCGTGGTGGCTTCCGCACTGTGCCTCGCCGATGACAGCCTGGTCACCCTCGATGCCGAGCACGACGAAAGTGTGCCCCTCTGGCCAGCGTGTGGGGCCAGAGGCGACCGAGTAGACGGTCGGCGTGTGACTCAGCGTCTTTCCTGTGCGCTCCGCGATCGCCGATGCCGTCTGAATGCCGTTGCCCATCGGATACTCCTGGAAGGAGGTGTACTTGTTCACGAAGTAGGTGCTGAAGCCGACGCAGTTGTCGGACTTGTCGTTGACGCCGCAGGACCCCGGTCCGCTTGCGCCCGGGTAGCGCCCATCGAGGAAGGTCTTGCCAGTCGCGAGGTACTCGGCCATGAACACCTCGGCCTCCTGCAGCGTGAGCCCACCCTCCTTGGCTGCGACCTGCCCGAAACCGACCTGACGGCAGTCCGACCGCAGCGATGCCGCTCGGCCGGTGTTCGCTCCGTCGACGCTGGTCTCGGCCTGCGCGAGGATCGAGTCGGCCAGCGCCTGGTTCACCGTCCACCCGCCGAAGAGTCCCATCCATTTGGTGGCGTTCTCGCCGCGGGTCGCGAGCTGGGCGGCATCGTCGTCCGAGCGTTCCCAGCGATCGTGGAAGAAGCGCGCCGCTTCCGCCGGCGTGCCCTTGGAGTCCTTGATCATGTCGCGGATGACGTCGGCGTTCTCCCCTTCCTTGGCGGAGATCATGAAGCCCAGCTGGACCTCCAGCGTCCACCAGTCCTTGCCGAGCTTGTCGGCGTAGGCGCGCAGGTTCGTGTTGCGCGTGTACGTCCACTGACCGAGGCCGATGCCCTTGTCGGTGTTCTCGGCATCCGCGAGCTTCTGCTCGTTCATCACGTGCGGCGAGCCGAAGATGTCCTGGACCGCCGTCGGGTCGATGCCCGATTCGTCGTCCCAGTTGCCGAGGATGCCGGCCACGTTCTCGTCCGGCATCCCCCACGCCGACAGCACGGAGTAGACGATGCGGGCGTTCGCCTTGGTCTTGAGGTTGACGGTCTCGTCCGCGCCTGGAAGTCCTGCCAAGGCTCGGGTGACTTCCACCTGGCAGTTCGCGAGGCGAGCATCCCGCAGGGCGAGATCTCCACCCGCCCACATCGTCACGCCCGTCACGGCGACCACTGCGACTGTGAGTGCGCCAGCGATGGCGGTGGTCACTCCGGCGGCGACGGCACTCACCGCTCCCCCGACTGCGGAGCTGACAGCGCCTCCAATGCTCATGACCACGCCCATCACCGACTTGCCGATCGCCAGCAGGGCGCCCATGGCGAAGTTCCACAGATTCACGGCCGCTGCCATGAGTGTCGCCACGAGCCCCTTGAGCCAGTTCACGAACATCATCACGACGGCCAGCTGTGCTCCCACGGCGGCGGCCGGGACCGCGGCTGCAACCCCGGCGACCTTGGCGCCGGTTCCTACCCCGGCGCCCGGCTCCTTGCCCGCCGCGTCCTTCTCCAACCGCTCGGGGGCAGGGGCCGTGCCTCCCACTCCGAGCTTCTGCTCGCCTGCGACCTCACCCTTATCGCCCACCCGTTCTGCACCCCTGGCGCTCGACGGGGACTGCTCACCCCCACGTCCGGGGGTCGCGTGGTTCTTGGAAGGCAGACCGGAAGGCGTGAACCCCGCGGTGCCGCCGGGTGTGGTGTCAGCCATAAGAGACCTCTCCCGCCCACCCGGGTGCGGGTGGGCAATCGTCGGTGTGGACTCAGTACGTGAAGAGCGCCTCGTCGGACGTGTTGGACGCCGCCCCAGCGCGAACGGTGCGCAGCCGCACCTCGAGATCCACGAGCTTTGAGTACGACGTCGTCTGGTACTCGAGCTTGTGGGTGAAGTAGTCCCGGTACGCCTGCACCAGGTCGTTGCGGATCTCGAACAGCGGCTGCATGCTCGTGTCGTCGCTGGTGAAGTCGCTGAGCAGTCGCCCGTTGGACAGCGCCCAATCGGTGCTGCTGGTGCCGAGGTCATTGCCCTCGCTCGGTGCGGCGGCCTTGTCAGCGAGCCACAGCACATAGGACTCCCCCGAAGGGACCAGGTCGTCGAGGTAGCCCTCTTCGACGCTGCCGCTTCGCCAGTCGAAGTCGTAGCCGCGCGGGCTCACCCACTCGGTCTCGAGCCTGAGCGTGGAAGGCTCACCGTCGATGCCAGGCTCGCCCACGACCCGGTCGCCCGCGATCTGCACGGGCATCTCGGGCAGCTGCAGCAGTGCCCCGTCCACGGACGTGCGCGATGCCTCTGCAACGCGCTCGTCGATGCGGGCGAGATCAGCCCTCATCTGCTCGAGCTGCTTGTCCATCTCGGCGCGGAGCGTTGCCTCTTCCGCTTCGATCACGACCTCGTTGTAGATCGCTCCGGCGTCGAAGCTGTCCGCGTCGAGCGCTTCCAGCACGGTTGCCTCGGACGCTCCGGGGTTGAAGTAGAGGCGCCACTGGTCGAACTCGGCGAACGACTGGTCACTGGCGAGGTCCGCGCGGACGGTGCGCGTCTCGGTCGGCTTGTAGATGAGCTCGGAGTTCGAGCGCATCGTGAGGTTCAGGATCTGCTGACGGAACGGCTCATCGCTGTCGAGCACGACAGCCAGATATCCCGTCGACCCGAAAGTGACGAGCTGCCCCTCGATGTTCGTCTTGAGCGGCTCACCGTCGAGCTGCATGGTCGAACCGGTAAGGAACGACTGATAGTTCTCGGCGTTGGCCGACATGGACGACGCGCTCTCGAACCGCATCAGCAGCATCGCTCGAGTGCGGTCGGGACTGACGTACACACCCGTGACACTGCCTGGCAGCTGGGTCTTGGAGGTCGAGAACGACGCGGTGTAGATCGCCTGGGCGTCGAGTTCCTTCGCCTGGTTCGCGATCGAGGACGTCGTCGCGCCCGCGAACAGCAGAACGCACGCCACAGACAGTGCGCCGAACAGGACGCCGAATCGCTCGATCGCGTGATGCGAATCCAGTCGCAGGGACGAGCGGATCTGCTTTGCAGTGGACTTCATGCCCATGGGCGGGACCTCTCTCAGTGGCCGATTGGTGTGCGGGAGTGCGTGTGTGCCGCGCCTAGAGACACGAGGCGGGGTCGGCGACTGATGCCACCGACCCCGCTGTGTCGTCGCCTGGCGACGTATGTGTCAGCGCAGGAAGCTCAACGTGCTCTGCAGGATGATCGCGCCGGTCCCGGTGCCGAGCTCCTTGATGGTCTTCTCGCCGCCACCTGCGATCGCGGTCATAAGAGTGATGCCGCCGGTCATCAGCGCGCCTCCGACGATCATCATCACCACGATGGTGACCCAGGACTTGTCGTTGCCGCTGCGGCCGTCCCCGAAGAACTTCTTCGCGATGAACACCGCCGCCACGATCACGACGATCAGACCGAGCAGCGTGATCAGGCCACCGCCGATGTTGTTGGCGTACGTCTTCGCGTTTTCCAGGAACGAGACGATATCCCACGCCCCAACCGGGAGTGCGGGCGCTTCCGCCTGCACGATGTCTGCCGTGAACTTCATTCGCAATCCTCGCTCTTATCCGGGGTAATCGGTCTCGTGTGGGCGGAGGCCCATTACCCAAGAGAATACACGTTTCGTCACATAAATGAGCGGTTTTGCTCCCCGTCGGACAACGAAAACGACCCCTTCACTCGAAAGTGAGGGGCCGTTCTCTGCCGGTCAGGCGTCGCTGTCGCGGGGTCGCTCTCCCGCTCGCGGTGCCGGCTGGGGCTTCCTCGGCGCAGCCTGTGCGAGCCGATTGGCACCCCGTGCTGGCTGAGGTGCTCGCTGCGGGGCAGGCTTGGGGACCTGAGTGGGAGCGGGCTTGCGACCAGGTGCCGTGGGGGCTGACCGCGGCGACTGAGTGGGCTGTGGCTTGGGCGCTTTCGCGGGAGCGGGCTTACGAGCGGGTGCCGTCGCGCCAGAGGGTGCCGCCGTGGGAGCGGCGTGCTGAGGGCGAGGTGCCGGTGCAGCCTGCGGCTTGGGGGCCGAGCCCGCGGTCGAGCGCTGACCCTGAGGCTGCGACGGGGTCGACTGCGGACGCGGCGCGGGCTTGGACTTCGCGGCCTGCTCTCCGGCCTGCTTGCGGCCGCGTGCCTCTGCTGCCCTCGAGGTGTTCGCCGCCTGTGCCGACGACCCTGCGCCGCCGGTGGCACTCGCCACGCCTGCGACACCGGCGACGGTGCCGCCGACCTGCGAGACGCGCTGCGCCCCCTCCTGGGTGCGCGAGCTTCGGGGCTTCGGTGCGTCGAGGCTGCTCCGCGAGGCTTCCGCTTCCGCATCCTTCGCCGCCTGGCCTGCCGAGACTGCGTTCCCGCCAGCCTGCACGGCCTTGCCGCCGGACTCGATGGCTCCGGGAGCGTCACCGGCGACACCACGACCGATCGCAAGACCCGCATGACCGACTGCAGCCGCGCCCTCGGTGCCCGCGGCCAGTCGTCGCCGATCTGCCTCGCGGTAGCCCTCTGCGGTCGACTCCAGCGAGCCGGACGCAGCGCTGAGCGCATCACCCTGCACCTCTGCGGATCCCTCACCCGGCTTGGACAGGCCCTGAGCCTCGACCTGACGACCGAGAGCGACCTCGGACGCGACAGTCTCGCTCGTCGCAGCACCCGAGCCGCCACCGGACGGAAGCTCGCCGACGGGAGCGCCGGGGTCGCCGTTGCCGTCTGCCCCGTCGACGCGACCGGTGATCTCGAGCGTGCCATTGCCGCCGCCCGGGGTCGGACCGCCGGGCGCGACACCGCCGGCGCCGACGATCCCGGCAGGTCCGTTCTTGCCGTCACCCTTTGCGCCGGCGATCGCAGCCTTGCCGCCACTCTTGTTCATCGCGCGGTTCGTGAGCGCAGCGCCCGCACCTGCCGCCAGACCGCCAGCCAGCGCACCGCCCTTACCGCTACCAGACGGCATGCCGACCTGGCTGTCGAGGAACTTCTCGACGATCTTCGTGACAGCCTCTTCGACGGCCTTGACGAAGCCCTTCCGGACCCGCATCGCGAGCACAGTGAAGATGATGATGCCCGTAATCGACAGCAGCGTCACCACCATCGAGAAGCCCCACCCGTTCACGAGGAACGCGATGAACCCGGCGAAGTCACCGGCTGCGCCGTTGTTCAGGACGGCGGCGAACGGCATCTCGATGATCTGGGGAAGCGAGGTGAGGAACTCCTGGACCATCTTGTAGATGAAGACGGTCAGCAGCACTTCGAGGATGAGCGCCAGCGAGTAGACGATCACCTTGGCGATTGCCGCCAGTGCGCCGATCGTGGCGAACGGGACGGCGGCGACGATCTGGAACGAGCGGCGGATGCTTCCGAACAGCAGCGCGAACGCGTAGCCCAGTCCGATCAGCACGAACGAGCCGAGCAGCACGACTGCGTTGATCCAGTAGATGAAGCTCATGGCTCCGGTGCCGACCTGGTTGACCGAGTTGTGAATCGACCGGGTGGCTTCGGAGGCCACGTTCGAGGACGAGTACATCTGCATCGACGTCGAGCCGAAGTCGGTGTTCAGGAAGTTGTAGAGAGCGACCGGCGAGAGGTTGCAGGCCCGCGGCTCTCCGCTCGACAGGGTGATGCTCGTGCCGGTCACGCTGCAGCCCGCGGTGTCGGAGCTGAACTTCCGGACGACTGAGCCATTGGCTCGCAAGCCCGTCCCGTCCTTGACCGCCACGAGCGGGTTCGTGGTCGGGTCGATCTCATTGAGCCCGTTCGCGTCCTTGGTGAGGTTCTCGAACCAGCCCTTCACGCTGTCGCGGTTGCCCGAGTAGTACGTGCTCTGCGACAGGTCACCCTTGGCGATCGTCTCGAACGAGGCGGCCGAGACCTTCGCACCGCCGATGTAGCGAAGCAGCATGTCCGCCGTCTTCACGAAGGTGTTCTCGCTGGCCTTGGCGTCCTTCTTTTCGCCGTCCATGACCTGCTTGGCGAAGCTGGCGTCGAACGAGTCAGCGGACACGATTGCATTGAGGCTCAGGCCCAGCGACTTGTTGTTGATGGCCAGCGCCGTGTTGCGCACGCTCCCCTGCGCCTTGCCGCTGGGCTGGTTGCTCGAAGTGTCCCACTCGATCGTGGCCCCGTCCGGGACCGCGAGACGCGACTTCGTCGCCCACGACTCGAAGTCGACATAGGTGCTCATGACCACGCGGGACGATCCCGCACCCGATCCCTCGGTGGCCGCCGTCATCGAGTCGAGGGTGCCGGTATACATCGAGCCGATCAGTGGCAGCCCGATTCCGATGAACAGGAGGCGGACGATGAACTTCTTGACCGCACTCCCACGGTCCAGCTTCTTGAAGAGCAGCAGGCCAACGATCAGAACCGCGAGGAAGATCGGGACCATCACGCCCCAAGCCAGGGAGCTGAGGGCCTTGTACCAGCCGCCGATCCAGTTCACCAGTCCGCTCAGTGGCCCGACGTCGACGGTTTCGTCGCCGACCATCCCTGCTGCCAGGGTCGGGTTGATGCTCTCAATCGCAATGTGGAAGAGCTTGAAGGGGTTCAGCATCGCGAGCACCGAGATGATCGCATTGAACACGAAGTCCACTGCGCCACCGAGCATGAACAGGACGAGCACGACACCGCCGCTGAGCCAGTTCATGAAGTCGAGCGACAGGCCGGTGCTGGTTCCATCGAGGCCCATCCCCTTGAGTGCCGCGCCGAAGTAGGCGTAGTCGACCATGCCCTGGAACGTCGAGCCGATCGCCTCACCGTTCTCATCCCGCACGAACAGCGTCTCGTAGCCGATCGCGTCCGACGACCCCGACAGCTTCGACATGAGCCAGCCCGACACCGACGACATCTGCGGGTCTGCGTAGCCCAGCAGCGATCCGGCCGAGCCGGGGTCTGCGATGAGGTCCACCCAGTCGTCGCTGAAGCTGGAGGCCGAGTCGGGCTCCTGGATCGTCGAGAAGAACGCCGTCGTCGAAGAGGCGATCTTGTAGAACGAGTACTTCAGGGTGTCGTCGTCGGCACGGGCGACCGATGCGCCGAAGATGCTGACCGTCGCCGCCAGGGCCGCCACGATCGCAACGGCGATCACGCGTCCGCGCCGACCTGTGGTGCTCGTGCGCCGACCGAGGATCGTGCGCAGGCCGCTGAATGCGGCGCGGATACTCGTCTTCTTCACGGTGTCGTGTCCTTGCTGGTCGGTCGGAACGTTGGTGATCGGCTGTACGGTCATCGCGATCGCACCAGCGGCTGCGTGTGGGCGGGCAACCGTGCAGGTCCAGGCAGAGCCCGTCGCACTGGCTGTACGCCGGCGCCAAGGCGCGCACGCTCACGCGGGGCCTGGCGCGCACCCTGCGGTTCAGAGGCACGCCGCGCTTCGATCGCTTCGCGATGCTTCGCGCGGGCGGGGTCGATGCCCAGCGCGAGTTCGAGGTGGAAGACGACGTTGCTCACACCGCGGCGCAGGTACGTCAGACCCGCAATGCGCTTCTTGATGAGCGTCTCCAGGTCGGGCGGGATGTCCTGCCCGAGAGCCTTCTGGTAGCTGGCGGCCGTCGTGTCGGTCATCGGACCGAGCACCGTCCAGTCCGCACGGTCGAACCGGTTGAACTGGCGATCTGCGAGCATCTCGTCGACCTCGTTGTAGAGGAAGGCGACGCGGCCGCCGCGCGCGAACAGACGCTCGAACTGGGTGTTGATGTACCCCTTGACGCCACTGTCGATGTGCTCAGCACCGTGGATGATGACCGTGTCGCCCAGGCCCAGGCTGTCGACGGCGAAGCCCACGGTGTTCACCAGCTGCGCCATTGCCAGACCCTTGCTGCGGAGCAGGATCTTCGAGAAGTCGAACAGCACCCGTCGCGCCTGGGAGACGCCGTCCACCTCGTCAGAGGTGTACGTGTTGAACAGGTCGCCGTTGTTGTCGAGCAGGTCCTTGAACACCAGGCGCAGCACGTTGTAGGCGTGCAGCATCTCGTCGTCGCGCGCGGTGCTGTTCGCGAGTGCCTTGTACTGCGTGTCGAAGTAGGTGACCAGGTCCTGCAGGCGGGGGACGTGGGTGTGGTCCAGGTTCACCAGGCGCAGCCGCTTCCGGTTCTCCTTCGCGTTGCGCGCCCACATGCCCTTGTCGATGTAGAACTGCGTGAGCGTCTCCTTGAGGGAGCCCCGGATGATCGAGCGGTCGTCGTCGGTGGTCTCGTACGCCTGCTCGGCCATGAGCACGACCTTCTCGAGGTGAGCGGGGAAGAGCGAGAGCTCATCCTCCTGCTTGCCGAACAGCTCGAACATGTTGATGTCGCCGGAGTTCATGTCCAGGCGAGCGGTGAGGCCAGACAGCTTCGGGCCGAGGGTGTCCATGTCGGCGCCGTCGAGAATCAGATGCACCACGCGGTGGTTGTTCAGCAGTGCGCTCTGGCTGACCTTGCTGCCCCACATATCGGGGATGTGCGCACGGTTGAGATATACGTTCACCGAGGAATCCGCGACCACCACGTGGTGCTCGTACCCGTTGACGTCGAAGAGCACGGCGGAGTTGTTGACGTCGCCGTCCATCGAGCCGACGTACTCACCGGTCGGATCGTTCAGGCCGTTCGTGACCAGCGAGTGGGAGCCGGCGAACTCAGCCGAGGTGAAGTGCTGACCGCGGCCGCGCTTCTTCTCGTTCTTGCGGATCACGCTGGCCAGCTCCAGGCGCTGCTCGCCGGGGTAGGTGGCGACGCTGATGGTCGAGAACCGCTCGATGTAGAGCTGGCGAATCTTCTCGATCGCAGCGTCCAGCGCATCGAGGTCCGGCGCCTTCACCAGCAGACGGTTGTGCACGTGGAGGTAGCTGGCTCCGTCGGCGATTTCAGCTTCGATCTCGTTGACGTCGGAGTAGACCTTGGCAGCCTTGCGCTGCGTGCGCGCCGTGCCCGCCGTTGCCTGCTCGCCGGCGTCGAGGTTCTGAAGGCGCTCGGAGTTGGCGATGTGGCTCTCGACCCAATCTGCGCCCATGCGGCGCACCTGCTCAAGCAGGACGACGCTCACCCCTTCGCCGAGACCGGCCGGGATGCGGTCGATGCCCCAGAACGCCACGAACTCGTCGCGGGCGCTCTCGTCGTGGAAGTAGCCGAGGATCGTGGCCACTCCCCCATCGACCTCGAAGTAGTCGCTGTGGAAGACGTATCCCTCGCGAGGCTTCATCGCGACCAGGTGCGGGTAGTCGGCCAGCTCACCCTTCAGTCGGCGCTGTTCCTTGTCCGCCTTGGCAGACTTCGCCGGCTCGGCCGCGCGCTCCGTGGAGACGCTTGCCGCGTCACCGCCACGCAGTGCCGAGAAGTCACCGCCCGTGCCGAAAGGCACCGCGCCCGGAGTCCACTGGGTGCTGGTGCCTTCGCTGTGCGAGTTCGCTGTCATGTGCGTTCCTTCGCTCGTATCTGGACGATCAGGTGGGCGCTCAGCGAGTGCCGGTGTAGACGTTCTTGAGGACATCGAGGGAGTCGGCCCCATCGAGCCGCTGAAGCTGCTTGATCATGAGGGCGGACTCTTCGGCTTCGGCCGCCAGCACGGTGTGCGCTTTGCGGAGCGCTTCGAGGTTGTCGGCCTTCACCACGAGGTACTGGTGGATGGAGTTGAACGACCGCCCGACGTAGTCGGTGAGGATCGCGTGCTGCTCTTCCAGGAGTTCGTGCAGCTCGGGGTCCTGCACCTCCAGAGCGCGGTTGCGCAGTTCGAGGTGGGCCAGCTGACGGTAGACGCGCTGCGGCTCCTTGGTCGTGAGCCAGATCAGCTCGACGGTGCTGTCGATCTTGCGGTAGAACGCGTCGACGCGGTCGAGGATCGCGATCTTGTCCTCGGCGAAGACGAGGATCGAGGCCGAGCCGACGACCAGGTACGCCTGCCCCACCGTCCCGTCGCCGAACGAGATGTAGCCGTCCTCGTCGACGTCATCGATCGAGGCGATCGAGTAGAACGGCACTGGGTCCGAAGACGTGCGCGTGACGACGTGGCGAGACGACTTCGGCAAGTAGTTCATCAGCGGGCCGATGCTCTTGAAGTTCATCTCCTTGGCGGCCGAGTAGCGACCGAGGAACGCCGTGGCCAGCAGCCACCAGATCGCGATGAGAGCGAGCAGCCAGAAGTCGGCGTGCTTGAGGAAGGTGCTCGAGAGCACCCAGAACAGCGCGAACACCGAGCCGACCCAGAACAGAATGACCTTCACGGGGAGCGGCTTCATGCTCCATCCGCCACCCGAGAGCGCGATCTCATGGTCGAGCACCGACCGAGCGATGGAAGCCGGGATCTTGTAGATGTTCTTGGCCACGAGCCCCACCTTCTGCGTTTCGGCTACGGGCGCGGACCGGCCCTTTTCTCTTCGATCCTACATCAGCGATAGCGCGTTTTCTGCTCGTTTTTGTGTGGAAACGCGCGCGCAAGATGCCAAGCGACGGCGAGAATGCGGGCTCCCGCTTCGCTGTCGCGGACGCGCTTTGGGCAAGACGAGACCCCCGCCGGCATCCTCCTTCGAGGGGGCGCTGACGGGGGTCGCGTGTAGGTGGGGACGGCCTATCCGAACTCGGGGATGATCTTCTTCTCGGAGCCTCCAGGCTCGGTGCCGAAGTGGACCGTCGCGGCGAACGACTTGCCGGCTTTGCTGGTGAAGTCGTCGATGTAGATCTTCTCGCCGGCCTGCAGGCTCTTGATCTCGTCGGGCGTGAAGACGTGCTTGCACCAGCTCTTGGGTGGGATGTCCTGGCCCGATGCATCCTTCTTGGGTGAGAAGTCAGGCTTGAAGCCGATGAACTTGTACGTCTTGCCACCCTTCTCGAACACCTGGTCGGCGAGCTTGCCCCGGGCCTCGAACGCGTTGCCCTTCGACGACGTCGCGGCGAAGGCAATCTCCTTGCCTGCCAGCAGATCCTCCAGTTCCATGTCGGTGAAGGTGTGCCCGGACCACTCGCGCTTGAACGCGACGGTCTCGCCCGTCACCGCCCACGTGCCCTCGAACTTCTCTACCTGGGGTGACGTATCGCTCATACCGAGCTCCTTTCGCATCGTCGCAGCGTTGCGCTGCATGATCTGGATGTCGTCGCTGACCCACTGGGCCACCACCGTGAGGGCGGCATCCGCCGTCACCTTGCCCGCGGATACGGCGCGCATCGTCCCGTAGACCCACTCGGTGAGTCCGAGATCCCCGATCCGTGTGCCGGGCAGCAGGTGGTGGCTCATCTGGCCGTACTCGGTCATGGTGAGCTTGCCCCGTGACTCCGACAGCAGGGGGTACTTCGCCTTGGTGCTCGTCACGTCGGCGTAGGTGCTGGTGCGCGTGGCACCGGTCCCCACGTCCCGCTTCTCGAGCTGCTTCATGAGCCACTTCATCGACGGGTGCTCCGGGCGGGGCGGGATGATCTCGTAGACGATCGGCTTACCCACCGTGCCGAGCCCCTTGGCGTTGTCCTCGTCCTCTTCGCCGTCCTTGCTCTTCTCGTCCTTGTCATCGTCGGGGTCGTGGAAGATCTGCTTCCAGCCGAGGCTGATCGGGACGTTCGCGCGGCCGACGAACGCAGGGTACGACTCGAGGTGCCCCTCCTGAGCCTCGTACAGGTAGTCCTCGGCCAGCATGGCGAGGTACGAGCGTGCCAGCTCCTCGTAGATCAGCGGTGCGATCGCCCCGAAGTTCGCCTTGAGTGCGTCCATGCTCGCGGGCACCTTCGGACCCGGCCGGTTGGCTCCGTGCGCGCCGGCGTCTTTGACGTGGGTCTTGCGCGGCTGGCGGTGGGTCAGCAGGGCGACGTCGACGCCGACGACAGCGGCGATCTTGTTGACGAACGGAAGCAGCTCGTTGAACTGCTCGGTCGTGATCGTCTTGTCCTCGGTGCGCGGGTACGAGACCACCTGAGCCTCGTACATCTTCTGGTACGTCGCGAGCACCTGGTTGGCCTTCACGCCCTTGCTCGAGAGCCGGGCTGACAGCCCTGCCAGGTCGAGCAGCCGACGCGGGGCGGTGGACTTGTTCGTGCTCTTGTCGTGAACGACCTTGGACGGGCCGTAGATCTGCGGCACTTCCTTCGCCGTCGCGAATCGCGGCTCCTCGGGGTTCGTATAGAGCACCCCGTTCTCGTCGCGGAATCGGTTCTGGAACTGCGAGACCTTGACGTAGTTCTTGTGCGCGGCGAGCTGGTCGCCGACGAGCTTGACCATCGCCGACTTCAGCCGTCCCTGACGAAGCACGACTCGTTGACCGGCGACGAGGGAGGCGACTCGGGTGTGCTGGATCGTGAGGAAGTCGAACCGGTCCCGGAAGTTCGCCATGAGGTACGAGCCTTCGCTCATCATGCCTGCGACCTTGCGGCGCTTCACGAACGCCTTCTGCAGCGATGCCGGAGCCTCGTCGGTGAACTCCATCCGCGAGAACCGCTTCTGGTGCAGGTTCAGCTCGTCGATGATGTTCCACGCAATCGCGTCCCCCTCCCCTGTCGGATCGAGGTCGGTGGCGATCACGATCTCGTCGACCCGAGAGAGCACCGATCGCAGCTGCGTGATCATGTCCCGCGTGCCGTCGATGGGAACCCTCGTCCAGGTGAAGCGCGAGGCATCCCAAGGCAGGTTCGCCAGATCCCAGGACTTCATCTTCGGGGCGTCGGCCGCCCACTGCGGCGCCAGCTGCGCCTCCGGCTGCGCGAGCTCGTAGAGATGTCCACGGGCCGACACGATCACGTAGGACTCTCCGTTGAACGTGCCCTGAGTGCCGCCGAGTGCCGCGGCGAATGCTCGTCCAGCGGAGGGCTTCTCCGTGAGGATGGCCAATGTCATGGACGACTCCTTGCGTTACGTTTCTGCTCGATTATGAGCACAATCGTATCCCACAGGGTCCACGAAAAAGCGGTTCAGCGGCGATGCGGGCAAGACCGCTCACCGGCGCAAAGTGCGCCGGCACCGTCCGCTCCGAGGGGCTACTCGTCGGCTTGCAATGTCCTCATGAACTCGTCGAACGCAGCGTACGCAGCGGTCTTCTCGAAGTGCTCGCCGAGAGCCACTCGGTAGAGCGGCATCCCCTCGACCTTCACCTCAGCCTCGACCACGGTGCCGTTGATGCCGGCCCTGTAGAGCGCCTGCACAGACACCAGATGCGCCGGGTTGATCCAGAGCGGCGGACCCCCGTGGGCAGCGGGGAGTGACAGCAAGCGCATGCTCAACCTCTCGACATCGGGAGTCCGGTCCTGTGCCGAGTATATTGACGGGCCTCCTCCGGCCTCCTGCGCCCCACCACGACCCGCACACACAGAAGAGGCCCCGGAGACTGGCTCCCGGGCCTCGTGACGCTCTGGGCCGCTCAGGCGGCTGCGACGACAGGGTTGCGGATGTCGAAGAGGATGACGGCCGACTCCATCTCGCTCTCACGCCCCTCAGCGTGCATCGCGAGGTCTAGGCGACGCGCGGCGTGACGGAGGCAGATGCGGTTGAGCTGCTTGCACTCGAGGCGCACGCGCGAGAGCGCCGACTGCACGCGCTCGGGCAGGCCCTCGCCGGCGAGCGTGTATGCCTCGGCCTCAGCCTCGCGCAGCTTGACCGCTTCCTCTGCGATCGCGCGGAACGACTGCGCGGCCTGGTAGTCCACTTCAGCCAGCAGCAGTCGCTCGATGTGTCCCTTGCTCATCCCGCGATCATATCGGTGTCAGACCACAGGGTCCTGGCAGCGACGTGGCCCCAAGGATGAATCACCCCCGGGGCCACCTCCGCTCTCCGCTCAGTCGATCTCCGCGCTGAAGACGTAGACGTCTTTGGCGCTCGTCCCCACCGTCAGCAATACCGTCTTGCCGTCCGGGGCGATCGTGAGCTTGCCGCCGGAGGCATACGCCGGGAGGGGAACGGTCGCAATCTGCTGCCCCGCCTTCAGGTCGAAGGCGACCAGGTCCGATCGGTCTCCGGACCAGTACTTCACGCCGTACACAATCGAGCCGTCCTGTGTGAGCGTCGGGGCAATGAAGGTAACCCCGGTGTTGAACGGTTTCGCGATCGTCATCGACTCGAGGTCGACCAGGACCATCGAGCCGGAACCAAGAGCGACCCACGCGGTCCCATCGCCGTTATCGGTGAGGGCCTGGATTGCCTGGCTCGACGAGGCTGTGACGGAGGTGTTCTCGCCGGTGATCGGGTCAACCACGAAGACCGTTCCGCCGGACGCCATCAACACCGTGCCATCGGCGCGTTCGCTGACGAAGGCCGAGACGCTGCTTCCGACGCCGATCTCGTTGAGCGGTGCCCACGAGCCGACTTCCCACACGGCGAGCATCTGCTTGACGTTCTTGTCGTAGGTCCCGTATATGCGCGCGCCGTCCTTCGACCATGCGATGCCCTGGGCCGTGCTGGTCGTCGGCATGCTGAGCTGAGCGACCTGCGTGAGGGTCGCCGTGTCGAAGACGCGCAGGTTGTTCTTGGCGCTGCCCATCGCAGCCAGCAGGTATCGACCGTCAGGCGAAATCGCCATCTTTGCGCCGTAGACGGCGGATGCCAGCGGCTCGGATGCGAGGACCTCTCCGGTGAGCGGATTGATCTTCTGGAGCGCGCGGGGGGACGCTGTGATGAGATACGCCTCAGTGCCGTCGGCCGTGAAGGTGATGCCGCTCGGCCCGGTCCCCACCGTGTACTGGCCCATGGGCATCACCGCCGGGTTCGGCTCGACGGAGATGTGCACCACTGCGTCGGCGTACGCGTCGGAAGCGTCGGTCGCGCGCAGGGTCACGTTGTGTTCACCCGGGCTGGTCGGGGCGCCCTTGAGCACGCCCTCGCTGAGGACGACGCCCGCAGGCAACACCCCATCGACGACCGAGTACCGGTACTCGCCGTACCCGAGCGTTGCCGCCAGGCGCGTGTTCACCGAGGCGTACTGCTTCCACACGAAGTCGTCGACGGCGAACTCGATCGGCTGCGGTGCGACGTTGACGGTCACCCGCTCGGCTGCTCGGGAGACGATGGACGAGTTGACGTCCTCGACGATCATGGAGACGGTCTTCACCCCGTGGGTGCTGAACACCACTCGCAGTACGTCACCGTCGATAGTCACCCCCGGGGCGGGGTTCATCAGCTCGAACGTGAAGCTCGGATCGAGCGTGCCGTTGCTGGCTCGCAAGCGCAGTTCGGCCGGCTCCCCCGAAATCGCATCGAGTTGGCTCTGCTCCAGCTGGATGAGACCAGGCGCGACCGTTACCGAGACGTAGCGGGTGATCGTGTCGCGCCCGGTCGTGGCGGTCACGGCGTAGGCGTGCTCGCCGGTCACGCGGGGTGCGACGCCGGTGATCGTCTCACCGTCGAGCGAGAGCCATTCCGGCAGGCCGGAGGCGCTGAACGTGATCTCGCGCCCCAGGCTCGAGCTGGCAAGGAGCGGCTCCTCGACGACCTCGCCCACGACCACGCGGATGTCCGATGGGGCGAAGCGGAAGTCGTCGAACTCGGTGCCGCCACCGCCCGGGGTGATCTCGGGGTCTTGCGGATCGACGGCGCCGTCACCCGGAGTGCCAGCATCACCCTCGTCGCCACCCTCGCCGTGCTCGCCGCCTCCAGTGCCGCCGGGCTCCTGGTCGTCGGGATTGCCGCTGCCGGGCTCGCCGTCCTCGGTTGAGCCGTCGCCGGGGGCACCCGACTCTTGGTCGTGGTCGCCGTTCCCATCGCCCGGCTCGTTGCCAGGGCTGGGCTCGCCCGGCTCGCCGCCGCCCCCATGATTGTCGTCGCCGTTGCCTTCGCCCGGATCCTGGTCTTCACCGGGCTCACCGGAACCCGGCTCGCCGTCGGAGGGGTCTCCCCCGTTGCCGGTTCCGTGGTCACCATCGCCCGGGCCTTCACCCGGAACGGTCGTGGGCGCGACCACACGGATGCTGAACCATCCCGACAGAGTGACGTCGCCGTTGGTCACGGTCAGGCGGAAGGCGTAGATGCCGAGGGCGTCCTGGGCCTCGCCGCTGATGGTGCCGTCAGTGGGGTCCAGCTGGAGATCGGCAGGCAGCGCGCCATCCGTGATGCTCCAGACCGCGCCCACGGGGTCGAAGTCGCCGACGACGCTCATGAGCGCTTTGTAGCTGTAAGTCCGCACCGCGTTGCCCAGCTCTATCGCCTTCTGCTGGCTGTCTCCGCCGAACTCCACGTCCGGCTCCGGCGTCGCAGACGGGGACGGCGACGGGACCGGAGTCGCGGACGGGGAGGGAGCAGGGGTAGGAGACGGGGACGGCTCGGGGGTAGCGCTGCCGGACGGGGTCGGCGTGGGAAGCGGGGTCGCTGTTGCAGACGGTCGCGGCGTCGCGCTGGCAGTAGGGGTGGGGGTCGGCTTCGGCGTCGGCCCGATCGACGGCTGAGGCGTCGGCGCAGGACTGGGCTCCGGTGAGGGCTGCACGGATGCGCTGGGTGTGGGAGACGGCGACGGCGCAACGCCGGTCGCGGTGGGAGTTGGGTGCGGGGCGGGAGTGAGCCACGGCCCGAGCTCCGGTGCAGCCTCCGCGTCGATCGTCTCGGTCTCCGACTGCGCATCAGCCTCGTCGTCGAGCTGGCGACCCGCATCATCACCCGCAGCGATCCCCTGGCCGTTCCGGTCGCCCTGGCTGGCGTCCTTCTCCACCCCTCGGGCGGATGACGCGGCAGGGTCAATGCTCGACGCCTTGGCGCCGAAGATCCCGAGTGCAGGAGCAGCCGCAGCTGCGCCGAGGATCACGGCGACCAGGAGCAGCAGCAGCGCAACGATGATTGCCCTCTTTCGTCCGCTTCGGTTGTCGGCGGCTGTCTGCTCTGTCATGCCTGGTCTCCCCGGTCGAAGTAAGTCCCCGCGCGCGCGAAGGACCGCCTCAGGCTAACTTGCCTGTCGCTGTTTTCGTTCATAAACAAGCAGAAATGAACTCCGAGGCCCAGAATTGGGCGCAACTAGGCCGGAAAGTGGCCACTAGCGGGCCTTTTGTGGCCACAACGCACCCACGTCGCGTCCCCGCTGGCTCGCTTGAACGCTCATAAATGTGCAGATTCGGAACTTTTCGGCTAACGTCCTCCCCATACGCGACCGCTGGAAGCGTGGGGCGCTACCCCGATTTCCGTTACGGGTGGCGCGAACCGTCTGTGATCAGCCCATCGAAGAAGGTGTGTTCAACCGTGACTCTTCATGGCGCTTCGCAGACCCCGATCCGGGGGGCCGGCGCCCCCTGCGCGACACGCGCCGCCGGTTCCCCGGTACGGAACAACGGTTACGTTACCGTTCCGTTCATGGCTGAACGACAGCGACGCCCCCGGGGGCTCACCAAGGACTGGCCCTTCGTTCACGGCAAAGTGCGCCCGGACGCAAAGGCGATCGTCGCCCATGCCGCAGACACGCTGCACGTGACCGAAGCTCGGGTGATCGAGGCAATCCTCCTCGCCCTGACCCTCGACGAGCGTGGTGTGCCGTCGATCATTGCCGACGAGTTCCACCGAGAGGAGGAGCTGCAGCTACCGGCCGCATAAACGACTGAACCCCCGCCGTAGCGGGGGTCCTGGGGCTCGATGCCCTAAGTATCGGTTCCTTCACCACCTGCAAGTCGCCAAACAGGTCAGGTCGTGAAGTTGGAAGAAGAAGCCCGGTTGCCGCCGGGTGCCTTCGTCGTACCCCCGTGAGGAGGTATTCGTCATCGTAGCGCACGATGAATCGGAATACACGCATTTCTACGCGCACGACACGCCGGGCGTTTCCGCCGGTGTCGCAGCAGCGTGGATGCTCACGCGTACCCTCGCGACGCGTCGATACGTCAACACGATGATCGCCGAGGCTGACGGAGTTATCCGTTCCAACAGCTACCCCCGCAAGTTCCCCACGATCGGCCACATGCCGCCGAACACCCCGTGGACGATCGACCTCACCGACGAGGTCGACCACCTCTTCCGCTTCGCCGTCTTCGATCTGGACGCCAAGACACCCGAGGCGTTCGAGCAGGCATCCGAGGATCTCGGTGTCCTCGTCCGCGTGCTCCGGTCCGTGAACATCCCCCACGTCGTCTGCCGCTCGAGCCCTACAGGCGGCTTCCACGTCTGGGTCGCCCTCACCGGCGTTGAGAAGAACGTCATGAGCGAGCTCGCCAGCGCCGCGCGCGCGGTCCTGCCCAGCCTCGACCACGGCCTGCTGTGCAACGACCGCACGGGTGCGGTACGGCCTCCCACCTCGCCGCACTCGCGCGGCGGCTTCTCCGAGGTGATGGGTGGAGCCGACGGCGTCGACGTCCTGGTCTCCCCCACCGTCACGGCCGCCGACCTGCAGCGCGTCATCGCCGCCCTACGCGAGCTGCGCCCCGAGGTAGATCCGCAACTCACCGTTCCCCACGGCGAGACCGCGGCCCGGCACCGCTTGCACCGCGAGCTTCCCTCCTGGGGCGTTGCAATGATGGCCACTGTCGCCGGCGGCTACGACCCGTCACGCACGGGCTATATGTGCCTACTGGCCGCCGCGGTAGCGGGCTGGTCGTTCGACGACGTCGAGCGCGCCGCGCAAACCGCACCGGGCATGGAGCACTACCGCACCCGCAACAACGCTTCAGGCGGCCCCAGAATCCCACGCAGGTACGAGGAGGCTCGTGCACGCCTCGAGCGGCAGTGGCAGAAGGCGCAGGAGCGCGTCCGGCTGAACCGCTACGCGCCGCAGAACACCGAACCGCGCGATCTCACCGAGCTGCACGGCATCGTCGAGAGCACCGAAGGGATGCTCACCGCATTCCGTGTCTCCCCCGGGCGCTGGGCGCGCTCCGAAGCCGCTTTCCACGACGCGGCGGTGCTGACGGCCCTGGCGTGGCTTGCTCTGCGCTCCGGCCAGCGCGACGTCTCGGCCGCGCTCCGGACCCTGGCCGGCATCACCGGCATCCCCTCGTCGTCCGTCCACCGCTCGTTGGTGCGGCTGCGGGCTGACGGCTGGGTTCTGCGCAAGCGCGCAAGCGAGGGCATCGACGCTGCGGTTTATCGCCTCACGGAGAGGTTCTCCACACCCTCCGCACAAGACGGGCCACATCACAAAACGACCGCCCGCCCCCCACACCAGCTTTTCGACGATCGCATCCGCCTGCTCGAGGACCTCGAGGACCGGATCGCAGCTGGCGCCCACGATGTCTTCACCCGTTCCGGTCTCGGCCCCACCGCTCGTCGCGCGTACGAAGCCCTCCGTCCTGCGGAAGCAGACGAACGTGCCGTGTCCGAACGCGCGGGGCTGCCCCTCGGCCGAACCCGCGCCGTCCTGGCGAAGCTCAAGCGTTACGCCCTTGTCGTTGCGACCAAGGCAGGGCAGTGGCGACGAAGACTCCGGGATAACCGCGCCTCGGCTGCCCGTCGTCTCGGAGTGGAAGGCACCCTGGCCCGCCGGCAGCAGCAGTACGCGTGGGAGCGGGAACTCTGGGCTTGGTGGAACGCCGAGACCACATTCCGTGGCGGCCGCACTCCGAAACAGCGACGACGACCAGACCCAAAGCAGGGCGTCATGTTCAAGCTCCGAGATCTCCGAGGCGACGACCTCTCGTGGCCGGCGTACCCCAGGGGTGCCGACGGCCGTGCCGATCATCTCCTCGCGATGCGCTACGTCCGTGAGGGCATGCTGCAGCAGCTGCGCGATGAAGAACTGGCCTCGTGGAGCAGCGCAGCCTGACCCCCTCCCCCACTCCTCGCTATGCTCAGGCCATGACACGGTCCTGGGGAGCCGCGGCTGCCGGTGCGCTCGCGCTCATCACGCTCGCACTGTCGTCGTGCTCAGCGTTCGAGCCGGAGGCGAAGCCTGATCCGATCGCTCGGGACTGCGCAATCCTGGACGAGATCATCGCGGCGAACAACGAAGAGGTCGCCGATCTGAAAGACTTCCTGGCTTCGCACGAGTACGTGGGGCCTGCGATGAACGAGCGGCGTTGGGCAGCATTCGACCGACTGGCCGACGATCTGCTTGTGCCGTCGATCGAGCACGAGCTCCGACCAGCGCGCAATCGCCTCGTCGATGCTCTTCGCGAGGTCGCATCGGTAGGTCGGCTCTTCACCTCCGACCTCGACGCGGGGGTCACTGACTGGTCGGCGATCTCTGGCCTCCCCTCGTGGGAAGAGAGGCTGGAGCAGCGACTCCTGCTAGCTACCGACGAGGGGTACGCCGCCGGCTTCGACCTCGAGCAGATCTGCGACGAGCTCTCGACGACGTCAGGCTAATCGGCTCCCCCGCGCAACGCTGGCACGGCCACCCAGCAAAGTGAACTGTTCTGTTTCGCAATTGAACCGTTCGGTTTGGGTAGGCTCCACCCTGGCACGGATCTCACTCACCCCCTCGGCCCTGCGCGCTCCCGTCGACGAGACCAAGGAACCTGAACAGTTGGGCTTGCCGGCGCCTCGTCCGGCCACCGCGGCTGAGGGCGGCTGCCCGCTGCCACTCCCCCGCATTCATCAGCTACCTCGTGTGCCGGGAATCGAACCGTTCACTTTCTGACGTAACCGAACCGTTCACGATGAACCGTTCGGTTCCTGACCCGGCGATTCGGCGGCGCCGCCCGAGCGCCTAAGGCTGCGAAGTGAACCGTTCAGGCTGAACCGTTCACAACGAATAGATTCGCTTTCCGAGGGCCGCGCGGCGGTGGTCTCCGCATGATTCCGCGGTAGTAGGCGTTTGAATCAATAGAACCGTTCACCCTGAACCGTTCAACATGAATCTATTCACTTCGAGCGCAAACCTCTGAGCAGACAATGCGCGGATAGCGTTCCAGGAATAGAACCGTTCAATTGATGCAACATGAACCGTTCGATTACCGCGTGTCATCGGGGGAGTGGCGCGTCGCGCGCGCGATAGTGGGGACGTCGGACACCATGCCGGCGCCACGACTTCGATCTTGTGGAGGGGCAACCACCGTGACTCACATCTCCGTCATCGCTAACGACAAGGGAGGCGTCGCGAAGAGCCAAGTGGTCGTGCACCTCGCAGCGGCTCTCGCTCGAGCAGGGAAGCGCGTCCTCGTCGTCGACATGGACCCGCAGGCCAACGCCACCCGGCGACTTGGCATCAAGCTCGATCGCAGCAATCTGTATGTGAGCGTCTCCGAGGTCATCAAGGCCGACGCGGAGGCCGCCGGCCACGGACACACGATCGCGTGTCGCTGGATCAACGACGAGACCAACGAACCGACTCCAGAGGCTCAGATGATCGACGTGCTGCCGTCGCGTCAGGACCTCGTGAACCGCGAGAGCGAAGCTGCCGTCCTCGGCTCGAACCGTCGTCTTCGGAAGGCGCTCAGTGGCGGATGGCTTGAAGAGTCCTACGACGTCGTCCTGATCGACACTCAGCCCACGCTCGGGCCGCTCACGCAGATGTCGATGACCGCAGCTCACACCACGCTCATTCCAGTCACTGCCGCGTACGACGCCTTCGAGGGTGCCCTTCGCGTCCGCGCCTTCGTCGAGCAGCACGCGTCCGACCTGGCGAACCCTGACCTCCATGTCGGGGGAGTGATTATCACTCGCTACCGCGCTCAGCTCAGTGAGGAGGAGTTCCAGGCCGCGAACATCCGGGAGGAGTTCGGCGATCTCGTCTGGCGACTCACGGGCAAGTACAAGCTCACCCGTTCGGAAGACAGCCAGACCGGTCTGATCCCTCGCTACATCCCCGAGTGGACTCGCTTCGGTGAAGCGGACAGCGCTGCCGCCTCACTCACCGCCTGGAACGACCTGAAGGGCCGACAGTCGGTCGCAGTGTTCGATGCCCTTGCTCGCACCTACATCGCGCGCTTCCTCGACAAGGCGAAGGAGCAGGTCGCGTGAGCAAGCCTCGTCGTCAAGCGCCGACCCGGGACGGCTTTGCAACCGTCCCGCTGAAGCCCGAGTTCGAGCCGATCGCCATCACGCCGGCGGACGAGAGCGTCGCACAGCCGGTCGCCTCTCAGGTCCCCGCACAGACACACACGGCCCAGCAGCCGAGCGCTCAGGAGGTTGCTGGCGGCAACGTCGCGCACTTTCCCGTGCAGCAGCCGGTTCCGCCAGCCGCACCCACGCACGCCCCGGCGGTCACCCAGTCCGCGTCCGCCGCGCCTGTGCGCAAGAACGTGACGGCCTACATCCGCGAAGACCTGAAGAAGGAGGCGGAGACGGCGGTCCTGTGGACCGGCCGCTATGAGGACGGTCACCGCACCTGGGCTGCGATCGTCGAGGCCGGCGTCGAGCGTGAGCTGCAACGGCTTCGTGACAAGTACAACGAGGGCAGGCCCTTCCCGCTCAACGAAGGCACTTTCCGCACCGGACGCTCGTCCAACAGCTAACTGGTCAGCCGGGGGAGTGGTCGGACACGCCGAGCGAACGCCCGACCACTTCCGCTGTCCCCGGAACAATGAGCAACGACGCAGTACCACCCGGGCCTTGCCCGTTTGCGTCGCCGATCGCAAAGCCACCCAGGACAGGACTCGCAGATGTCTGACAAGACTCCTGCTTCAGACGAAGCATCCGAGCAGCCGAGCACGAAGCTCGAACTGCCCTCGAACGTCGCGCCGGTGACGCCCTTCGGTGTCAAGGTCCGCAACCCTCACATGCGCGCCAAGCTCGTGGCGTTCGGCCACGACCGTGAGACTGACCCGACCAAGACCTTCCTCGATCAGAACCTCGGATACTCCGCGCGTCTGTTCGCTCAGGTGGCGGTGCCGATGCGCAACCCGGGGGAGATCCCGTACTACGAGCGCCGCAACGGCAACATCGTCCTGACGATGCAACCGGCCCTGCTGACGCAGTCCGACGGCTCGCGCATCTCGCGCTACCCCTACGGGGTCTACCCGCGACTGGCTCTGACTTACGTCGCAACCGAGGCTGTGCGCACGCAGAGTCCCGTCATCGACCTCGGCAGCAGCATGCGCTCGTTCCTGTCGAAGCTCGATGTCGAGTACAGCGGCCGCAACGCCAACATCGTCAAGTCGCAGCTGGCGGCCCTCTTCGGCGCGCGCCTGCAGGTGTCAGGTCTTGCGTCCAACGAAGCCGGGCACGGCGTCGCCGAGCACTACTTCCAGATCGCCAACAGCGTCGCCCTCTGGTTCGCCGGGAACAACCGTGACGACCAGGAAGGGCTCTGGAGCTCGGAAGTGACCCTGTCGCAAGAGTTCTTCAAGTCGATCATCGACGCGCCGGTGCCCGTCGACCTGAAGACGCTGCGTGCTCTCGGCGGCAGCAGCCTGCGCATCGACATTTACCTGTGGGCCACCCACCGGGTCTACTACCTCGAGAGGGTCACCCGGATCAAGTGGGAGGACCTGAACAACCAGTTCGGCGCTCAGTACGGCCGCCTACGGGCGTTCAAGGCCGCTTTCAAGAGCGCCCTCGAGGAAGTCCAGCTCGTCTACCCGCAGCTGCGCGCTGAGGCCAAGGACGACTACCTCATGCTCTACCCGTCGCTCACCCACGTCCGCTCGAACAAGCGGCTGAAGGCAGTCGAAGGAAAGCCCGCCGCGTCCTGACGGTCGGCATCTGACACCCCGCTCCGCGGTGGGGTGTTCTTGTGGCGCCCATCGCCGCCCGTGGGGACATTTGGTGGCGCACGCGCTCCCACCCCTCGTCGACGTGGGGGAGTGGGGTCATTTGGTGGCGGTCGCTCGCGCATCGTGGGGTCATCTGGTGGCGCGCCTCTGCGCTGAAGCGGGGTCATTTGGTGGCGCATCTCGCTCGGCCAGATGGGGTCATTTGGTGGCGCATCAGGCTGGCCTCGGTCCGGGGTCATTTGGTGGCGCCGATCGTCGCCCCGATGGGGACATTTGGTGGCGCTGATCGCGACGCGACCCGGGTCATCTGGTGGCGGGCTCGCGTCGATCAGTCGGGGTCATCTGGTGGCGCTGCCGCGCTCGGGATCTGGGGACATTTGGTGGCGCGCCGAGGCTCGTCGCCCGCACCCGCTCCGCCACCAAATGTACCCACGACAGCGGGGACATTTGGTGGCGCTGCCGCGCTCGGAACGAGCTCGGGGGAGTGGGGACAAAATGTGGCGCCTCTGCGCTCGGCACGCAAGCCTCGGGCTGCGCCGACGTGCTTCCCGATACCGCCATATGCCGCCAGCAGATGTCCCCGGGTTTCCCGGGATCATTTGGTAGCGATTCGGGATCATCTGGTGGCGCTGCCGGGGTCATTTGGTAGCGGTTCTGGGGTCATCTGATGGCGCAGTCGCGGTCGTCGAGGGGCTCGGATCCCAGTCGGGGAGCCGCATCTCGGGCTGTGGATAACTTTCACCCTGTAGTACTTTCCTGTAGCACTACCTGTAGATCTGAATACCTACAGAGGTGACCACAGACGGCCTCGGCGCAAACCCAGCCGCTCGGGTGGGCTTTTCCTCATGGCGCAGGTCGTTTTCGGGGGAGTGGCGGGCGCTCAGCGCTGAACGCATCCGGCGCTTTCGCATCCTCCGATGGCGCTCGTGGGAGGCGGCGTTGCCACCTCCGGGGGCGGGGTGAGGTTTCTCACGAGATGTCGACGAACCCATCCAAAATCGGTCCCGTTCTGGGAGAATAGAACCATTCAGTCTGCGAAGGAGGTGCCCTCGATGAAGCGACCCGAACCGATGCGGCGCCTGCCGCATCTCACCGCCGAGGATCAGCTCAAGATCCGGCACAACCTCCTTGCCCACAGATCCCTCATCAACACTTTCGAGGGTCGTCGCGACTTGGCGATCGACACGATCGCCAGCTGGGCGCTCGAGGACATGAAGCCGTCGCCGACGGCCGTGGACGCAATCCGCGACTATGTCGAGGGCAAGATCTCGATCGAGGACTACATCGCGAACGTAAAGGCTGACTTTGCCCACCCGCGATGATGAGTTCGTCGACCCGTACACCTACCCGGACAGCAGCGTCCTCCGCAATCGACTCGGCCTGCGCACTCAGCGAGAGCTGACCGAGGCTGAGTACCGGCTCACGTTCGGCCGACGCGTCGAGCTCGTGCGCGACCCGATCGAGGGGTCGTTCGATCTCACCCGGCTTCAGGAGACTCACCGCCGGCTGTTTCAGGACATCTTCGAGTGGGCCGGGCAGCTTCGCACGGTGGAGATCGCCAAGGGAACGTCTCACTTCCTTCCGTTTTCCCTGATCCACACCGCGGCAGACGACACTTTCGGCTGGCTCGGTGAGTCGGGGCTGCTCCTTCCCGACATCGACGATCAGACATTCATCAGGCAGGGGGCGTCCCTGCTGGAGAAGGTGAACTACATCCATCCGTTCCGAGAGGGCAACGGGCGGACTCAGCGCGCATTCCTGGATCAGGTGGCGGCGGTGTCAGGTCGGAAGCTCGCCTGGCGCAACATCGACACCCATGACCACCTGCTCGCTTCGATCCGTTCGTTCAACGAGGCTGACGGTGCTGCGTTCGAGCCGATCCTTCGACGAGCGCTGCAGCCCCCGCTGGACGGCCTGGATCCGCTCGACTCCGGGCTGTACCTCGCCACCGGCGCGTCGGCCGCCAGCAGCGTCGCACGCCACGAAGCGATGCGCCGCAGGTTTCCTGAGCTCGCCGTCAATGACGACCTGCCTGAGCCTCCGACAATGTTCGACGACAGCCCTGAGCTGTGACCTCATCAAGAACCCCCGTCGCCATCCGGCGCGGGGGTTCTTCTTTTGCGTCCGCCACCACTTCCCTCGACGGCAACTCACGGGCGTAGACCGTGAGGCGGCAGCCCCTGCGTCGCCGTGCCGGCGACGCGACCTCGTTCTAACGACTATCCGGTCGTGCTGGCGCTAAACTCACACTCGAACCTGAGTTGCATGGCTTTGCAAACTGGATCCGCCTCTTTAGCGGAACGGAAAACCCCCCGGCGTGGTACCCGGGGGGTTTCTCGTATCGCCTGCGGCGCTCTCAGCCCTCCAGGGCGTCTTGGAACGCTTCAGCGACCTCCAGGTCCATCCGGGCGCTCTCGACGCGCTGAGCGAGCGCTGAGGTGTCCTGGCCGGCTTCTCGCGCCGACTCCAGCGCCGCTTCCTCGCGATGCAGGAGGTCGCGGCTCCAGTCCGCCTTCTCTTCGGCTGCGCGCACATCCGCGGCCGCCACCGGAAGGAAGCCCGGGTCGGCGCTCTGCTGTCGCAGCTGGTTCTCGTTCTGGTCGCTGCTCATGCAGTGCTCCGTTCTTCGCGGTTCTTCTCGATCGTACGTTGGGCCTTCGACCTCGATCGGATGGCGTCTCGTACCGTCAGCGCCTTGGGCTGGGTCACGTCGACGTTCGTCTCGTTGACGTCGGAAGTGCTGAGGCCGGCGACGCGGTCGGCCACCAGGTAGGCGGTCGCGTACTCCACGGTCTCGGCTGCGTTCGCCGCGGTGGTCGCGCGAGCAACAGCCACTCGACTCGTCGCCGCGACACGGTCGATGCTCGCAAGCGCCAGCTCGAGCTTCTCCTCGATGCCGAGGAGGCGCGGGTCCGTGGTGCGGAACCCGTCGATCGCGGCCGCGGTGTTCTCGTCGACGTTGAATTCGATTCCGAGGTTCGCGACCAGAAAGGCTGTGATGAGCGCCGGCGCCGAGATCGCCTCGGCGAAAGCGCCGCTCGTGGATGCCGCCAGCTGAAGCCGGAGCTTGTCGATGATCGGCTGCGGGAAGCGAGTCACGGTCGTGTCCTTCACGCCCTTGTCGTAGGAGAACCCCACCCCACGCTTGAAGGCTTTGGGATCGGTCCCCTCGATCGCCAGCAGGTCGGCTGCGGGGTCCTGAGGACTCGTGGGCGCCTCGTCCTCGACTTCGGCGGGTTCCGGGTCGGCAGCCGCCTCCTCGGGGGCTTCCTCGGCCGTCACGCCCGCGGCGTCGACTTCTTCCGCTTCCTCCGGTGCCGCGGCCGTCGCGCGAGCGAGTACCTGCGCCTCTGTCGAGTCGGTGTGCTCGCCGTCATCCGGCTCATCTCGCTGGGGGACTGGACCGCTGTCGCCCCCGGCTACATCGACGACGCCCTCTGCGTCGGCGGGGGTGCCTTCGCCGCCGCCGCCGTGCTGACCGAGCTCGAGCGCATCCGTGGGTGCCGCCACGTCCTTCTTCGGCTCGCGACGGACCGGGAACGTCATGTCCAGGTCCTCGGACGTGGGCAAGGTGTGCTTGTCCAGCATCTGCTCGAACATGCTCATGATGAGTCCTCTGTGTGTGCGTGGCGTGTGACGTCGCGGGGGAGGGGCTACTCCACCAGCGAGGATGCGTGATCGTCGAGCCCGGCAAGTTCGCCCGTCTCGTCGTCAAGCAGGTAGTTGTCGCCGCGTGTGAGCCCGAGCAGCGAGTCGAAGCCGCTGGCGGTGACCGTCTCCAGGTTCGCGACGTTCGTCGACAAAGCGCGGATCTCGTCGATCAGCTGGTTCAGGCGTTGCTGCTCCAGCGTCGGCAGATCGTAGTGACCGTTCTCGCGGGCGATCTTCTCCTCGACAGCTTTCTCGTAGTACTCCGAGTCGCCCATGCCGTGGCGCTTGCGCCAGTACTCCGCCTGCATCGCCGTGTCTGGGTGCAGGCGGATGGTCTTACGAACGCGATCAGGCCCTTGGGCCTGCGCATCGTTGCTCATGTCAGCACCTTTCACCGCGAGAACGCTTGAATATGAGCATAATCTTATCAGTCGACCAGCCAATTTGACCGGGGAGGCGCTGCTGCACACTCGCCGGGCGATGGTGGCAGGCGGTGTTCACGGCAGAGCCGTGTCGGGGATGAGGTGGGACCCCGCGCGGTAGACCGCGCCACCATCTTCAGACCATCGAGCCCGCAGGAGCGATCATGACCACCAACCCTGGCAGTGACCCCGCAGCCGTCGAGCGCCTCCGCTTCGCTCGGAACGCCCGCCGTGCCGCGGACCTGGCATACCAGGCCCGCGTCGAGACCGCACTCACCCGCGCCACGCGAATGCTGGGTAGGGCAGGGCTCGTCCGTAGCCGCCGCGGTGCCGGTCTCACCGAGGACCGCTGGGTCTCGCTCAGCCGGTCCGCACACCACGCGCGCTCACCGTACGAGTTCCAGGCATTCGCCCGTGCGCTGCACGTTTCGGCTCGCTGGCTCGCCATCGGCGCCGGCCACCACTTCGACCCGCCTGCAGGGTGGGCGACGTTCGGCACCAACGGCTATGGGCTCGGTGTGCAGCTCGAGTTCTCCGCTGAGCTGGGGGATGACCTCATGCCGCTGTGGGAGCGCGCCGTCGAGGGCGTGGTCGCGTGACCGGCGGCGCCGCTCGCGTGCTCATGACTGGCAGTCGCGACTGGACCAACGAGCAGACGACGCTGGATGCCCTGAACGCTGCCCTCGCACTGCTGGGCGCGACGCCGAGTCTGTCCGTGCTCGTCCACGGTGACGCCGTGGGCGCTGACAGACTCGTCGCCCACATCGCTGAACGCATCGGCATGACGGGGGAGGCACACCCCGCCAAGTGGGATCAGCATGCTAACGCCTGCCCCGAGTGGGACAAGCCGCACCGCACCTGCAAGCTCGCCGGCCACCGTCGCAACGCCGAGATGATCATGCTCGGCGCCGACGTCTGCCTCGCCTTCCCGACCCACGGCTACCACCTGGCGCCGGGGGAGGACCGCACACGCACCTCCCGAGGAACGTGGAACTGCGCCGAGAAGGCGAAGGAGGCAGGGCTCCCGACGCTCGTCGTCTGGGGCCAGCACCTCTTCCCGTTCGGCGCTGCCGGCGCGCAGCTGCTCGCGGCCGACGCTGACCGCAAGGGTCTGCGTCTCGGCGCAGCCGGGGAGCTGCCCCTGATGGAAGCCTGGCTCCCGTTCTGATCCGACCAATGAAGAGCGCCCCACACCGGAGTGCGGGGCGCTCTGTGGTCAGCGAGAGGCTCAGCGCAGCAGCTGCAGGATGCCCTGGTTCGCCTGGTTCGCCTGCGCGAGCATGGCGGTGCCGGCCTGCAACAGGATGTTCGCGGCGGTGTACTTGACCATCTCGGCGGCCATGTCGGTGTCGCGGATGCGGCTCTCGGCGGCCGCGAGGTTCTCCGACGAGACGTTCAGGCTGTTGATGGTCGACTCGAAGCGGTTCTGAACCGCACCGAGACCGGCGCGCGCGGTCGAGACTGCCGTGATCTGCAGGTCGATCTCCGCGATGGCGGCAAGGGCGTTCGCTGCGGAGTCCACCGTGAGGTCGGCGATGGCGTCCGCGACATCTCCGACGTTGGCCGTCGACAGGTCGACCTTGATCTGGTCCTCGGTGTCCACCGAGCCAGCGCCGACCTGGAACGTCAGCTCTGCGTTACTGCCGTCAAGCAGCTTGATGCCGTTGAAGTTCGTCGACGCCGAGACGCGCGTCAGCTCCTCAGCAAGGGCCGTGATCTCGGTCTGGATCGCGGTGCGCGAGTCGGCATTGTTCGAGTCGTTGCCTGCCTGAACCGCGAGGTCGCGGACACGCTGAAGGATCGCGTGCACCTCGGTGAGCGCGCCTTCCGCGGTCTGGATGACCGAGATGCCGTCCTGGGCGTTGCGGGCCGCCACGTTCAGGCCGTTGACCTGCGAACGCAGACCCTCGGAGATCGCGAGACCGGCGGCGTCATCGGCGGCACGGTTGATGCGGAGACCGCTGGAGAGCTTCTCCAGAGACTTCGACAGGTCGTTCTGCGTGCTCGACAGGTTGCGGTAGGCGTTGAGCGCCGACACGTTCGTATTGATCTGCATTCCCATGGGGGACCTCCGTGGTGTATCGAGGCCGTCTCCGGCCCGAGCCCCTTCCGTGGGGCTCCCCGTCCTCTATCGACGGTCGTCCCACCGCTGTAAGCCCCGCTCGCACTCATTAGAGTGGTCGAGTGGATCCGATTACGCTCATTTTCGTGCTCATTCTGAGCCTCATCGTCAACTACGTCGTCATTCGGCTCGCCGTGACGCACGCACTCAAGACTCACTCGCGCTGGGCCGCCGACGGCAGCCTGGACCGCGAACTCGAACGAGCCTCGAAGCTCAAGGCGGACCGCGACTACGTCGCCTCCTTCCAGAAGCCCGCCCAGGACCGATGACCCCCCACGTCCCCCTCTCTGTCCGGCGCCAGCCGCGGCGGAACCACCCCCCAAGGAGAACCATGAAGAAGCGTTTCCGCCTCCGGGCTGGCGCGACTGCACTCGTAGGAGTGCTGGCCGCGTCTCTGTTCGGCGCGGCCGTCCCCGCCACGGCCGCCATCTGGGAAGACGACGAGTACGCCAGCATCAGTGGCACCGTCACAACTCCCGACCCTGACGACCTCCGCGACGGCCGCGTCGTCGTCACCGTGTACGAGGCCGATCTCGACGTCATCGTCGACTTCGCCAGGGTCCAGCGCGACGGCACCTACACCCTGCGCGGCCTCGAGCCGGGGGAGTACAAGGTCGAGTTCGACGCCATGGACATGAATGCCGTCGACCAGTGGTGGAAGGGTCACTCCAGCTGGAGGACCGCCACCATCCTCAAGCTCGGTGTCGGTGAGCAGCGCACGGGCATCGACGCGACCCTCGCCAAGGCCGGCTCGATCACGGGTCGGATCTACGCCAGCGTGTCGGGCAAGACCAACCCGATCAGCAGCGTGGTGATCGAGGTCTGGGACGCGGCTAAGCGCAACCTGATCGCCCGCACCAACCCCAACAGCGACGGCACGTACCGCGTCATCGGTCTGACGACCGGTTCGTACAAGCTGAACGTGATCCCCACGGGGACTGGCGCCAAGGTCACCGCTCAGTGGTACTCGAACAAGCTCGACTGGGCTTCGGCCACGAAGATCGGTGTCACCACCGGCAAGGCGACCACGAGCACGAACGTCACGCTCAAGACCGGCGCGACGCTGTCGGGCAAGATGACCGGCAAGGTCAAGAAGGGCGTGAAGATCTTCACCTACCGCAAGGAGGCTGGCGACTGGACTGCCGGCCCCACCGCGGTGAGCAACGCCGACGGCACGTACAAGGTCGCCGGTCTGCAGCCGGGTACTTACGCGCTGCTGTACTCGTCCGCGAAGGTGAAGAAGGCGTGGAAAGACAAGCCCGACATCTTCACCGCCACCACGGTGAAGATCACCGCGTTCAAGTCGCACACCGGTTTCAACGTGAACATGGACAAGGCGGCGCCGCTGGTCACGCCGAAGTCGGCGACGCCGACGATCTCCGGCAAGGCGAAGGTCGGCCAGAAGCTCGTCGTCAAGCGCGGCTCGTGGATGCAGATGCGCTTCTCGTACCGCTGGTACGCCAACGGCAAGGCGATCAAGGGTGCCACCGAGCAGTACTTCAAGATCACGAAGGCCCAGAAGGGCAAGAAGATCACCGTGAAGGTCACTGGCAAGCGTGACGGCTACAAGACCACCACGCGGACCTCGAAGGCCACCGCGACGGTCAAGTAGGCGCTTCACACCCGAAGGGGTCGGGCGGGCATCAGCTCGCTCGGCCCCTTTCGCGTACCCCGCGGGGGAGTGGGCTCGAAAGCTCCGACGCGGTGAAACCGCGTCCGGGAAAGACAGTGGAAGGACACAACCTACGTCCCCCGCCAGCCAAGCCGCCAGAAGAGCAACGGAGACGTCCGAGCTCGGTGTGAAGCAGCTGGCGGGGCTCCCTCCTCGCAACGACCCCGCGCCTCTGGCTGCGGGGTTTCTCTCTTCGATGAGGCTTCCTGCAGCACCGCCGACGGGGGAGTGGTGGCGGTAAAGGCGGTCCGACTGTCGCTCGGAGCCGATAAGTTCTGGTCATGCCAACGCTCCTGATCGCCGACCCGGACTTCCATAACCCGATCCCGGCGAACCTCATCAGCAACGACCCGCGCGTCCAGGTGACGGACGTGACTCTCTCGCGCGGCCACAGCGAAGGCGCGGCGCGCACCCTCGTCGCGTATGTCGATCTGGCGTGGACCGCCACTACGCTTGCGCGACCCCGATCGGGGGAGTACCTGCTGGACGTGTTCGTCACCTACCAGTACGCGATCGACCCCCGGGAGTATCCCACCCTCCATGGTGTGGTCTTCCCGTGGGACAAGCTGCCCGACCGCCAGGACGTCCCCGCGAACACCTCGGGCGCCGACGAGCCCGTCAAGGAGATCGAGGTCCGGCTCGTGCTCAGCGAGATCCCGTGACCCTCGTAGGGCTCACGTCGCCGGCGTCCGCTCGACGGTGATCGTGTACCGACCTGCGTGCGATCGGGCATAGTGCGTCACTCGGTAGCCGCCGTACTTGATCCTCATCCGCATCTGCAGCTGCTCGAGCTTCGGGTGGTTCTCGTGGCCCGACGCCTGGAACGGTTCGCCCGGGCGCACCTGACCGTCGTCGTAGACCTCGGTGACTTCCCACACGCGGTCACGCTCGACGAACTCGAGATGCTTGAGGTCTGACATGGCCCCGAGGGTAGCGCCACCGGCCCGCGTCGTGGCCCTATAGACACGCCGCCGCGACGCGCTGGGGGAAGCCTACGTCTCATATAAGCGTGCGCGACTGGATAACCGGCGTATCCGTTTGAGGACTATCCCT
>Ga0065721_10048973_pt1 | contig 55047 bp, 51 predicted proteins | sample Mesricmetagenome_FD_59108 | JGI IMG/M metagenome (GOLD analysis project Ga0065721, IMG submission 59108) | Mesophilic microbial community from rice straw/compost enrichment Sample: eDNA_1 v2 (version 2) | ecosystem: Engineered > Solid waste > Grass > Composting > Bioreactor | place: USA: Davis... | reverse complement strand
CTTGGTGCGGCGAGCGCGGGGCTTCTTCGCCGGGGGCGCTTCGACGGCGGGCTCAGGCGGCGGCTCGGCGGCGACTTCCGGCGCCGGCTCGGGCTGCACGGGCGCCTCGACGATCGCTTCCGGCGCGTCGGCTGCGGCCTCGGCGGCCTCAGCGTTTTCAGGCTTTCCACGACCGCGGGCCCGACGCGAGCGGGTCTTCTTCGGCTTTTCCTCGATGGCGGGCAGTTCGACCCACATGTCGAGTTCGACCTCAGGCTGCTCGTCGCTCACGCTCGGCGCCGGCGGTAGAGCCTCGGCGAGGGCCGGCTGCGGCTCGGGCGCGGTCGGTTGGGCGTCGTTCGCCGGCGAAGGAGCCGGCCCCCGGGCGGCGGGGAAGTCCTCCGCCGGATCATGCCAGACGAAAGGATCTTCGCCGTAGGGCACCCAGGGCCGGGTCCAGGAGAACATGTCGGCGGGACGTGCGTCGTCGCGCATCCGACGGCCGCCCCTGCGGCCGCGGCGGCGGCGGCGGCCGCCTTCGTCGCTGTCGCGGTCTTCGGTCCGGACCGCCGCGGGGCGTTCGGTCCCCTCGCGAGGCTCGCCTTCACGGCGGCCACGGCGGCGCCGGCGACGGCCGCGACGGCCTCCGTGTTCGTCGCCTTCTTCCTCGTGGTCCTGGAAGCGGTGCTCGGCCTCGTCGTCGTCCGTGGCCTCGCGCTCGAGGGCCAATTCCTCGTCCTCGTCTTCCTCGTCCTCGACGATGTCTTCGAAGTCTTCTTCGACCGGCGTGTAGGGCTGGATCGGGGCGTGGTGGACGAGGGCGGCGTGCTCGGGCCGGGTCTCGCTGGCCGTGCGCTCGATCTCGTGGTCGGCATGCGCCAGCGCATCATCGATGGCGATGGTGACGAAGAGCCCAAGGCTTTCGTGGATACGCGCGAGATGATTGCGCTTTTCATTCAGGATGTAGAGGCCGACGGCGCGCGGAACCTTAAGGGTGGCTTCGCCGCCGCCCTTGAGCGCCTCGATCTCGATGGCGCGCAGGGCTGAAAGGGCGCTGGATTCCACCGAGCGGACGCGGCCGGTGCCGGCGCAGTGCTCGCAGATGTGGGTGGTGCCTTCCAGGACGCCGGAGCGGCGGCGCTGGCGGCTGATTTCCATGAGGCCGAAGGTGGATATCTTGCCCATCTGGACGCGGGCGCGGTCGTCCTTCAGCGCGTCTTTCAGCTTCTTCTCGACGGCCCGGTTGTTCTTGGGCTCGTCCATGTCGATGAAGTCGATGACGATCAGACCGGCCAGATCGCGCAGGCGCAGCTGGCGCGCGGCCTCTTCGGCGGCTTCAAGATTGGTCTTGAGCGCCGTGGCTTCGATGTTCCGCTCGCGGGTGGCGCGGCCGGAGTTCACGTCGATGGCGACGAGGGCTTCAGTCTGGTTGATCACCAGGTAGCCGCCGGACTTCAGCGGCACGACCGGCGAATAGATCTGGGAGAGGTGGTCTTCGACGCGGTGCTTGACGAAGAGCGGCACCGGCTCGCGATAGGGCTGAACCTTCTTGGCTTGCGACGGCATCAGCATGCGCATGAATTCGCGCGCTTCCTTAAAGCCGGCTTCGCCCTCGACCCAGACCTCGTCGATGTCCTTGTCGTAGAGGTCGCGGATCGTCCGCTTCACCAGGTCCTCTTCCTCGTAGATGAGGGCCGGGGCGACCGAATGCAGGGTGGTGTCGCGGATGTTCTCCCACAGGCGCAGGAGATATTCGTAGTCGCGCTTGATCTCGGCCTTGGTGCGCTTGGCGCCGGCGGTGCGCACGATGAGGCCCATGCCTTCCGGCACTTCGAGGCTTTGGACCACGGCCTTCAGGCGCTTGCGATCGGTGGCCGCGGTGATCTTGCGGCTGATGCCGCCGCCCCGGGCGGTGTTGGGCATGAGCACGCCGTAACGGCCGGCCAGGGAGAGATAGGTGGTCAGGGCCGCGCCCTTGTTGCCGCGCTCCTCCTTGACGACCTGGACCAGCATGATCTGCCGGCGGCGGATCACTTCCTGGATCTTGTAGCGACGCATCAGCCGCCGGCGACGCCGGGCGACCTCTTCTTCCATGACGTCGTCTTCGTCGGCGTCGAGGTCCTGGTCCTCGTCGCCTTCGCCGCGCGGACGCGCGTCGACGATCTCTTCCTCTTCCTCCGCCTCTTCTCGGAGCAGGGCTTCGCGGTCGGCGACGGGGATCTGGTAGTAGTCGGGGTGGATCTCGTTGAAGGCCAGGAACCCGTGGCGGTTGCCGCCATACTCGATAAAGGCCGCCTGCAGGGACGGCTCAACGCGCGTCACCTTGGCGAGATAGATATTGCCTCTGAGTTGCTTGCGGTTCTGGCTCTCGAAATCGAACTCTTCAACACGGGGCCCATCGACCACCACGACACGCGTCTCTTCGGCGTGCGCGGCGTCGATCAACATCTTCTTGGACATAAAATACGTCTCCGAGGCGCGCCGCGAACTCTCGGTTCGGGCGCCGCCGGTCTGTCAGGAGGGCGCGCACGCGATCGCCCGTCGCAGAGTCGTAGCCGACAGTGCGGGCGGAAGGCCGAATTAGGGCTCGAGCAGCGCTGCCCATTGGTGTTTTCCCAGGCGCGCCCTAACGAAAGGCGCGGATCGGATGGGGCGTGGTCGCCTATAGGGGCGGAGCCGACGCCAAGCTTGATCGCGCGGGCGGCGGCCTTGCGACGCAAGGCGCGGATCCAGCGCGGGCGGACATTGCAACACTGGCGGCAAAAAGGAAAGCCGCCGCGCCGCAAAGGTGGCGCGTAAGGATCGGGTTAACCCTTTGTCCACGCCGTGGCCGTCTATATGGGTTAAGATTGTACGATTGGTAACGGGGCTGCGCTTATGGGCGGCGTGTTCAGGATCAGCGGACGACGTGTGCTGGCGTTCGCCGGCGCCGTGGTCGGTTGCCTGGCGATCGTCGCCGGCGCCCAGGCGGCGTCCAGCAAGGCGGACGTATTGAAGGTGCGTCTGGGCGGCGACCGGGCCGAGACGCGGATCGTCATCGACCTCGATCGCTCGGCCACGGGCAAAATCGCCTCCGACGGTTCGGAAGATCGTCGGGTCGTCGTGAACCTGCCAGGCGCCGCCGTCGACAGCGCGATCCAGGGCGGCGGGCTTGGGCTCGTCAAGGCCTGGATGGTGGACGAGGGGCCGACGGGCGCGCGCCTCCGGGTGGACCTGGCGGACGATGCGGTGATCAAGCGCCGCTTCCTGCTGCCGCCGGCCGACGGCGTCACCAACTATCGCTACGTGATCGACCTCGCCGCGAAGACGTCGACCACGACCAAGGTGGCCAAGGAGCAGCCGAGATTCATCTCCGCTCCCGTCAAGAAGGCGGCCTTGCCCCTCAAGAAGGTGGTGGTGATCGACGCCGGCCACGGCGGCAAAGATCCGGGGGCGCGAGGCTCGCGGGGCAACGAGAAGGACGTGACGCTGGCCGCGGCGCTGGCGCTCAAGAGCCAGCTCGAGAAGACCGGCCGCTACAAGGTCGTGATGACCCGCGACAAGGACGTCTATGTGGACCATGCGGTGCGGGTGCAGATCGCACGCCGGGCCGATGCGGACCTGTTCATCTCGCTGCACGCCGATTCCGGCAGCGATCCAAGCCTGCGCGGCGCTAGCGTCTATACGCTCGCCGACCGCGCGACGGGCCGCTCAGCCAAGTTCGTCAGCAAGGACGACTGGTTCATGCAGGCCGGCGCCGAAGGCGATCGGGGCGTCTCGACCATCCTGCTGGACTTGACGCAGCGGATGACGCGCAACCGGTCGGGCGCCTTCGCCGAGGTGCTGCTGGAGCGGGTCAGCGACGAGCATCCCCTGCTGCGCCGCAGCCACCGGGAGGCTGGCCTGGCGGTGCTGTTGGCGCCTGACGTGCCCGCCGTTCTGCTGGAAATGGGCTTCATCACCAATCGCGAGGACGAGGCCGTGCTGCGCGATCCCGCCCGCCGCACGCGGCTGATGGGCGCGGTGGCCGACGCCATCAACGACTATTTCGGCGAAGGCACCAAGCTCGCCGCCTTCTAGACCTTTGCGCGCGCCAAGCTGACGCATGGGCGTTGGCGCCCGGCGCGATGCACGCTAGACCAAACCAGCGGGCGGGGTTCGCCCCGCGGAGGTCGGTCAGCTTTGAATCCCCCGGAAAGATGGATCGCGATCGCCGGCGTGACCGTGCTCAGCGCCATTGCGCTGGCCGGATTCGCCATCGCCATCTATGCGGCCTGGCTGTTTCACGACATGCCGGACGCGACCGATCTGGCCGACTACAGACCGCCGACCGCGACGCGCGCCTACGCCTGGGACGGCACCCTGATCGGCGAGTTTTCGCGCGAGCGCCGCATATACGTGCCGTACGACAACATGCCGCCGCATCTGGTCCAGGCCTTCCTGGCGGCCGAGGATCGCAACTTCTTCTCGCACGGCGGCGTCGACGCCATGGGCCTGACGCGGGCCATGGCGAAGAACGTCCTGAACGCCGTGAACGGGCGCCGACTCGAAGGCGGCTCCACCATCACCCAGCAGGTGGCCAAGAACGTCCTGCTCTCCAGCGAAGCGACAGTGGGACGCAAGCTGAAGGAGGCGATCCTGGCGGGGCGCCTGGAGCAGACGCTCAACAAGGAGCAGATCCTCGAACTCTATCTCAACGAGATCTGGCTGGGCTATCGGTCCTATGGGGTCGGCGCTGCGGCCTATAACTATTTCGGCAAGTCGATCACCGACCTGAGCCTGGCCGAGGCGGCCTATCTGGCTTCGCTGCCGAAGGGGCCGGACAACTACCACCCGACGCGCCGGAAGGCGCAGGCGATTGCCCGTCGCAACTGGGTGCTCGATCAGATGGCCGACCTTGGTTGGGTCAGCCGCGAGGAGGCCGAGGCGGCCAAGCGCGAGGATCTGAAGGTCCAGAAGGCGCCCACCCGCGCCAAGTACCGGGACGCCGACTTCTTCGTCGAAGAGGTGCGCCGCCGGGGGTTGGCGACGCTCGGCCAGCGGCTGAACGAGGGCGGCTACTACATGCGCACCACCCTGGATCCGCGGCTGCAGACCGCGGCGCGCGTGGCGCTGATGAACGGTCTGGAAAAGTACGATCGCCGCCACGGCTGGCGCGGGGCCTGGGGCCACGTGGATACGGCCGAGGACTGGGAAAAGGTCGCTAAGCAGAAGAGCCCGCCGTCCGAGCGGCGCGATTGGCGCGCGGCGCTGGTGACGGATGTCTCCGGCGGCAATGTCCGCGTCCGCGTGGCGGGTGAGGGGACCGGAGGTTCGATCGTCGCCCAGGACGTGGCTTGGGCGCGTGCGGGCAAGGGCTTGCGCGCGGGCGACCTCGTCTTCGTCGAGCCGGCCGAGAGCGGCGGTGGCTTCCGGCTGCGGCAGATCCCCGCGGTGAACGGCGCGCTCGTGGCGATAGAGCCCTATTCGGGGCGGGTCCTGGCCATGGTGGGCGGGTATTCGTTCTCGCTGTCGAACTTCAACCGGGCCACTCAGGCGATGCGCCAGCCGGGTTCGGCCTTCAAGCCGATCGTCTACGCCGCAGCGCTGGAGAGCGGCTACACGCCAGCGAGCGTAGTCATGGACTCGGCCATCACCCTTCGCGGAGCCGGCGGCGCGGCCTGGACGCCGGAGAACTACAATCGCCGCTATTATGGCGCCCTGACCCTGCGCCGGGGCCTGGAGCTCTCGCGCAACGCGATGACGGTGCGCCTGGCCCAGGGCGTGGGCATGAAGAAGATCAGCGACCTCGCGGTGAAGATGGGCGTGGTCAACCGCATGGATCGGGTTCTGGCCATGGCGCTCGGCGCCGGCGAGACGACGCCGTTCAAGCTCACCAGCGCCTATGCGGCCTTCGTCAACGGCGGCCGCCGCATTGAGCCGCATCTGATCGAGCTGGTCCAGGACCGCAACGGCGAGACGATCTTCCGGGCCGACAAGCGCGATTGCCCGCGCTGCGAGGCGGGCTTCAACGGCGACGAGAGCCCCCGCGTCCCGCCCGGCGGTGAGCAGGTGATGGACCCGATCACCGCCTATCAGATCACCTCCATGCTGCAGGGCGTGGTCCAGCGTGGCACGGCGACGTCGGCGTCGGTGCTGGGGCGGCCGGTGGGCGGCAAGACCGGCACGACGAACGAATACCGCAGCGCCTGGTTCGTCGGCTTCACCCCGCAGATCGTGGCGGGGGTGTTCGTCGGGTTCGACGACAATCGCAGCCTGGGCGACGGCGAAACCGGCACGACGGCCGCAGTGCCGATCTTCATCGAGTTCATGCAGGAAGCGACCAAGGACCTGCCCAAGGACGAGTTCAAGGCGCCGAAGAACGCCAAGTTCGCGACCGTGCGCGGCATCCGCGAGGCGTTCCGTCCCGGCACCGAGCCGAAGGTGGTGACCGCACCGGTCGGGGCCCTGCCGTCGGGGCCGCTGCCCTACAACCAGGTGTGGCCGGAAGGAAAGCTGACGACGCCGGCGCCTTCGGCGCCCGCTCCGCCGCCCAAGAAGGACGATATGAGCGGGCTTTACTGAGCGGGGTTCCGCCCGGGGCTCCCGCGTATTCCCGCGGCGGCCATTGTAATCGGGCGCCTTGCGCGCTATCTGCCCCGACCCCGGACGAGTTCTGGTTTTCGGAGATTTCCATGAGAGCGGATGTCGAGGCCTCCAAGGCCGACATCGAGCAGTCGATCGAACTGCTCAGGAGGCGACTTTGACTGGGATGTCGCTCTAAGAAAGCTCGACGAGCTGAACGCGCGGGTCGAGGACCCGACCCTTTGGGATGATGCGGCGGCCGCGCAGGCCATCAGCCGTGAGCGCTCCAAGCTCGCGGCCTCGGTGGAGGCGGTGCAATCCCTGGAACGGGATCTCGCCGACGCCATCGGCTATGCCGAATTGGCCGACGAGGAGGGCGACGAAGCCACCCTCAACGAGGCGCGCGAACAGCTGAAGGCCATCAAGGAACGCGCGGGGCGGGCGGAACTGGAGGCGCTGCTTTCAGGCGAGGCCGACGGCAACGACGCCTTCCTCGAAATCAATTCTGGCGCCGGCGGCACCGAGTCCAACGACTGGGCCGGGATGCTGATGCGCATGTACACCCGCTGGGCCAACGCCCACGGGATGAGCGTCGATTTCCTCGAAGAGACGCCCGGCGAACAGGCTGGGATCAAGTCGGTGACCCTGCAGGTCAAGGGGCCGAACGCCTATGGCTGGCTGAAGAGCGAGGCGGGCGTCCACCGCCTGGTGCGGATTTCGCCCTTCGACGCCGCGGCCAAGCGCCATACGAGCTTCGCCTCGGTGTGGGTCTATCCGGTGGTCGACGACACCATCGAGATCGAGATCAATCCCGCGGACGTGCGCACCGACACCTATCGCGCCTCGGGCGCCGGCGGCCAGCACATCAACAAGACCGACTCCGCCGTGCGCCTGACGCACGTTCCGACGGGCGTGGTGGTGGCCTGCCAGATGGGCCGTTCGCAGCACCAGAACCGGGAAGAAGCCTGGAAGATGCTGCGGGCCCGGCTTTATGAGCTCGAGCTGCAGAAGCGCGAGGCCGAGGCCCAGGCGCTCAACGACCAGAAGACCGACATCGGTTGGGGCCACCAGATCCGCTCGTACGTGCTGCAGCCGTACCAGATGGTGAAGGACCTGCGGACCAATGTGGAGACTTCCGACACCCAAGGGGTGCTGGACGGGGATCTCGACGAGTTCATGGGCGCGGCGCTGGCCCAGCGGGTCGGGGCGACGCGGGAGGGCGCGGGGGCCTAAGGCCCCGCGCGGCTTGCTCATTGGACCCGCTGCGTGGGCCACCTTCTCCCGTATGGGGAGAAGGACGAAGTCGACGGGCGCGGCCGCCCATGGCGGCGTTGCATTCGACGCGATATCGGCGTTCGATCACTCTCCGAGAGGGTGAGATGCAAAAGGTCCATTGCGAGTGGGGGCTGAACGGGATCGAGGCGCTGAAGCGCGAGGCGGCCGTTGTGGTCATCGTGGACGTGCTGTCCTTCTCCACGGCGGTGGACGTGGCCGTGCATCGCAAGGCGCGCATCCATCCGTTCCCTTATGGCGACGATGACGCCGCGCGGAAAGAAGCCGCGCGAGTCGGCGCGCGGCTGGCCGCCAGCCGCAGGGCGGGCGGTCAGCTCAGCCTGTCACCAGCCAGCCTGACCAAGCTCAATCCCGGGGAGCGGCTGCTGCTGCCTTCGCCGAATGGCTCGCGGCTGTCGCTGGCCTGCGACGGCGTGGTGGTGCTCGCCGGCTGCCTCCGCAACGCCAAGGCCGTGGCGGCCAAGGCCTTGAAGCTGGCGGAGGGAGGCGACATCGCGGTCATCCCCGCGGGCGAGCGATGGCCCGATGGCTCGCTCAGGCCGGCGATCGAAGACCTGATCGGGGCCGGCGCCATCATCGAGGCGATCGGCTTCGACGGGGAGCCGGAGGCGGTGACCGCCCGCGACGCCTTCCGCAGCGCCGAACCACATTTGAAGCAGACCCTGCTCTGGTGCCGTTCCGGCCGCGAGCTCGTCGAGCGCGAGCATGAACTGGACGTGGAGATCGCCGCCGAGCTGAACGTCAGCCACTGCGCGCCCGTGCTGAGAAACGGCGCGTATGAGGACGGGGCGTAGGGCGGCTACATCAGCCGGGCGCCCTTGGGCGCGGGCTTGTCGGGGACAGCGAGGACGATGCGGCCTTGTTCGTCCGGGAAACCGAGGACCAGGACCTCGGAGCGGATGGGGCCGATCTGGCGCGGTGGGAAGTTGACGACCGCCATGACCGTCTTCCCCGGCAGCTCGGCGAGGGCGTAGAGGTCGGTGATCTGGGCCGAGCTCTTCTTCACGCCGATCTCAGGCCCGAAGTCGATCATCAGCCGGTAGGCGGGCTTGCGAGCTTCCGGAAAGAGCTCGGCCGAGACGATCACGCCGGCGCGGATGTCCACCTTGGCGAAGTCGTCGAAGACGATCTGGGGACTGACGGGCCCGTCAGACATGGCGGCGCTCCCTTGGGCGGTGGGCGTTGAAGCAAGAAAGGACGCTGGCGAGCATCAGGGCGATGGCGGTGACCTCGAGGCCGGAAGGCGCGCGCCGCTCCCAAAGGAATCCGTAGAGCAAGGCGAAAAGGGTCTCGAAGAGGATCATCTGGCCGACGAGGCTCAGAGGCAGCAGGCGGCTCGCCTGGTTCCAGAAGGCCGCTCCAACGATGGACGCGAGAAAGGCGAGGGTGGCGACGATGGCGGCGAAGCGCAGCCATTCGGCGACCTCGTGCGGCTGGTCGCTCGCCAGGGCGAAGGGAGTGAGCGCAAGGGCGCAGGCGCCCGTCACGACGCCGGTGAGCAGGTTCCAGTCATGCGCGGAAATGTCGGGGCGTCGGCGGAGATGGCGGGCGTTGTGGACCGCGTAGGCGGTCCAGCAGATCAGCGCGCCGACCGCGCACAAACCTCCGATCAAGGCGTACGGACGGGAGGCTTGGGCCGCTCCAAGCGCGCTCCAGCCGATACACAACACAGCCGCGCCGCCGAGGAGCAGCGAGGGGGCGAGGCGCGCGAGCGGGGCTCCGTCGTCTTCGCGGGATCCGATGAGACTGACCGCCACCGGCAGGAAACCGATGACGATCGAGGCGGCGGCGACGCCAGCAAGCTGCACCGCCGCGGCGAGCAGGAGGTAGTAGATGATGTTGCCGGTCAGGCTGAGCAGGACCAGGGCCCGCCAGTCGTCCATTCGCAGCCGAGCGAGCGTCTTGGGCCATCGGGGCGCGAGCAGGAGCGCGGCCATCAGGCCGTAGGCGAGATAGCGGCCGGCGGCGAGCTGCAGGGGTGTGAAGTCACGGGCTAGTTCCGGCGCCAGGAAGACCAGCCCCCAGAGGGCGCCTGCAACGACCCCGCAGCCGATCCCCAGCCATGTCTTACGCAAGTCCGCCATCGAAACTCCTGAGCGAGCAGCATGGCCGAACTCGGCGGCGCCTGCTCGGCCGAGCCTATCGAAGCCTAGGCCCAGCCTCTCGAATGTGGCGGCGGTAGGCGGCGGGCGTCTGGCCAAGGACCCGGCGCATGGCGCGGGTGAGGGCGTTCTGGTCGGAATAGCCGGCAAGGAGCGCCAGGTCGGCGACGGGTCGCTCGGACGCGGCGAGCTGTTCGCGCACCCAGGTCAAGCGCAGGTCCGAGAGCCAGGCGGCGGGCGTGGTGTCGAGTTCGGCGCGGAAGAGGACATGGAGGCGGCTGACGCTCATGCTGACCTGGGCGGCCATGTCCGCGGCGGTCCAGGGGCGGGAGAGATCGGCCTCCACCGCCTGCCTGAGCGCAACAAGCCGGGAGCGGGGCTTGGGCGCGTCGGTCAGGAGCGCGTCGAGCAGCAGCGGCGTCCAGTGGTCCAGGCCGCGCAGCGAAGCGTCCGCTTCGGCCATGGAGAGAGCCATGTAGTCGATCAGGCGGCCGGCCGCCGGCGTAATGTGGAGGAAGGGGCGCGAGGTGAAGCGGTCGGCGTCGGAGGGAAGGCTCAAGGGATCGAGGTCGACCACCAGGGCGCGATTGCCGCGGCGGCCCTCCTGATCATGCCGCGCGCCAGGCGTCACAAAGGCCGCTTGCCGAGTGTCGAGCCGCGCGCCGCGGCCCTCGATCTCGATCTCGAGCACGCCCTGGAGCGGCAGCACCAGTTGGGCGAAGTCGTGATGATGCGGCGCGCCGGCCTGGGCGTAGCTGCGGATGGCGAGGTTCAGGGCGGAAGGCACGCGAGCAGTATAGGGCGCCAGGCGCCGCGGCGAAGGCCCTAGGCAGGCTCGGCCGCGGAGATCCGCTCCGGCGCGGCGAGGGCCGCCGGGGCTGGGCGCTGGAACTTCAGGCTGCGGCCCTGGAAGTAGGCGCCGGTTTCCACAGAGAGCTGCTCGTGGGTGATGTCGCCGTCGACGTGCGCGGTGCTGTAAAGCCGAACCTGGCTGGCGGTGATGGCGCCGACGACACGGCCGCGGATGTCGACCGCCTCGGCCTCGATGGAACCTTCGATGCGGCCGGTGTCGCCAAGGGTCAGGCGGCCGATGCGGACATCGCCGCGAATGACGCCGTCCACATGGAGTTCGCCCTCACCGGCGACGCCGCCTTCGAGGGTGAAATCCTGGCTGATGAGCGAGGCCGCGAGGGGGGCCTTGCGTTCGCTGACAAGGGGTGCGGACGGGTCGGAGGACTTCTCGGCCTTAGCCGCCTTGGAGAACATAATCGCCAGCCTTTACAAAACGCGACGGGTTCTGGGCGCGTCCATTGACCCAGACTTCATAATGCAGGTGGGGACCGGTCGAGCGGCCGGTGGACCCCATGCCGCCGATGCGGGTGCCGACGGTGACCTTCTGGCCGGGGCGCACGGCGATCGCCTGGAGGTGAGCGTAGCGGGTCTTGAAGCTGCGGCCGTGGTCGATCTCGATGGTGTTGCCATAGCCCGAGCGGACCCCGGTGAAGGAGACGACGCCCGGCGCTGTGGAATAGATCGGCGTGTTCGAGGGGCCAGCGAAATCGAGGCCGGAATGGAAGGCGGGGCGGCGCGTGAACGGATCGAAGCGGACGCCGTAGCTGCTGGTCTGGGGCGTGGCGGTGGTCGGCCGCGCGAAGGGCAGCTTGCCGGCGGCGTCGGTGAGCGCGCTGGCTTCCGAGAGATTGGTGGCGGCGTGGTGGATGCGTTCGGCGAAGTCCTCGTCCACGTCGAGCACGGCGGCGAGGGCTCGCGGATCCTTGGCCTCGATCAGCGGACCGCCGAGGGATCCGCTCTTGGGTAGATAGGACGAAGGGGTCAGGCCCGCGAGGCGGAAGGCGAGGCGCAGGCGGTCGGCGCGGGTCCTGGCGAAGTCGTCGGCGGCGTCGATCAGCCGCTCCTGACCAGCGCGGACGAGTTCGATGCGGCGAAGGGGACTGACCTCGGCCGAAGCGCTGGTCGCCTTGACGATCGCGGGCTCAAGCGCGGCCTGAGCGCCCGGGGCGCCCTTGATCTCGGTGAGCAGCATGGCGAGCGCGGCGTGGCGGCGCTCGACGGTCGAGGCCAGGGCGCCGATGCCGCCTTCGGCCTGGTTCAGCTGAGCCATGGCGCTGTTGAGCCGCGCCTCCCGATCGGCGACGAGCCGTTCCGACTTGGCCTGCATCCGGGCCAACTGCTGATCGTGATTGGAGGCCGAAAGCGCGCCGATGAGCATGGCGGCGGTGCTGACGCCCATCCAGAGCGCTCCGGCCGCGACGCCGCCGGCAATGGCCATCTGGCGACGAGTGGTGAGGACGAAGGAGCGCATCTCGCCCCCGGAACGGACGTAGAGGTGCCGTTCCGGAAACAGCTCTTCGAGCGATCGGCGCAGGCGCGCAAAGCGTGTCATGCTCACCGTATCGGTTGCGGAAAACTGCGGGACGCCGCGATATGCAATGAGATTTAGGGCGCGCGCAAGGGTCTAGGCGCTGCTTGACGCGCATGCCGAGCGGCGTGGAGTGTGAATAACCGTGGTTAACAAAGCCTGAAGAGTGACGCTAGGCGTCCCTCATGACCTTGACCCCGCCGCCGCCAGATCGGGGCGAAACGCGGCAAATCTACAACAGCGCGGCGGGGCGGGAGTTCCGTTAACAGCCCTGGGGATAAGCCTGGTGCGACGGGCTGTCGCAGCCCGTGAAAGCCGTAGCCGCTCGGCTATTGGCCCAGGGCCTGGGCGGCCTTGAGCACCTCTGCGGCATGGCCGGGCACCTTCACCTTGCGCCAGATGCGGGCGAGTTTGCCCGAGGCGTCGATCAGGAAGGTCGAACGCTCGATGCCCATGTACTTGCGGCCGTACATGTTCTTCTCGACCCAGGAGCCATAAGCCTCGATCATGCGTCCCTCGGGATCTGAAGCCAGGGGCACGGCGAGGTCGTACTTGGCGGTGAACTTGGCGTGGCTGGCGAGGCTGTCCTTGGAGACGCCCAGGAGAGCGACGCCGGCCTTTTCGAACTCCGGCGCCAGCGCGGTGAAGTCCTGGGCCTCCTTGGTGCAGCCGGTGGTGTCGTCCTTCGGGTAGAAATAGACGACGAGCGGCTTGCCGGCGAAGTCGGCGAGCCGGATCGGACCGGAGGGGCCTTGCAGTTTGAAGTCCGGGGCGGGGGCGCCCGGGGTCAGGTCAGACATCGGTGTTCCTCCGAGAGAGCCCCGTGCGGCGTTGCGGGCTTAGTCTCGAACATCTGTGTTCATGGGTGGCCGGGACAAGCCCGGCCACGATGAGTTGGAGAGGTCAGACGGGCTTCACCAGGACGATTTTCTTCTTGCCGGCGGCGAGCTTGATGACGCCGTCGACCAGGTCGGCGGTGGTGAGGTTACGACCAGCGTCGGCCTCGGCCTTGTCGTTGACCCGCAGGCCGCCGCCCTGGGCCAGGCGACGGGCCTCGCCCCGCGATCCGGCGAGGCCGGCGTCGTGAGCGAGGGCCGCCAACATGATCCCGGCCTCGAGCTCGGCGGCCGGAACCTCGTGGGTCGGCATGTCGCCAGAGACGGAGCCGACCTCGAACGCGACGCGCGCGGCCTCGGCCGCAGCGGCAGCGGCTTCCTCGCCGTGCAGCATGCGGGTGGCCTCGTTCGCCAGGACCTTCTTGGCCTCGTTGATGTCGGCGCCCTGCATCGCCTCGTAGCGGGCGACCTCGTCCAGGGGCAGATCGGTGAAGAGGCGCATGAAGCGGCCGACGTCGGCGTCCTCGGTGTTGCGCCAGAACTGCCAGTAGTCGTAGGGGCTGCGCATGTCGGCGTTGAGCCAGACCGCGCCGCCGACCGTCTTGCCCATCTTCTGACCGGACGCGGTGGAGAGCAGGGGCGTGGTGAGGCCGAAGGCCGGCTTCTGGTCGACGCGACGGATCAGCTCGACGCCGTTGACGATGTTCCCCCACTGGTCCGAACCGCCCATCTGCAGCAGGCAGCCATGGCTGCGCTCCAGCTCGAGGAAGTCCGTGGCCTGCATGAGCATGTAGTTGAATTCGAGGAAGGTCATCGGCTGCTCACGCTCGAGCCGCAGCTTGACGCTCTCGAAGGTCAGCATGCGGTTGATCGTGAAGTGGACGCCGTAGTCGCGCAGGAACTGAACGTAGCCGAGCTTGTCCAGCCAGTCGGCGTTGTTGACCATCACCGCGTCGGTCGGGCCGTCGCCGAAGGCGAGGAACTTGGCGAAGGTCGTCTGGATCGAGTCAATGTTCGACTGGATCTGCTCGTCGGTGAGCAGGGGGCGCTGGGTGTCCTTGAAGGTCGGGTCGCCCACCTTGGTGGTGCCGCCGCCCATGAGCACGATCGGCTTGTGGCCGGCCTGCTGGAGACGACGCAGCATCATGATCTGGATCAGGTGGCCGACGTGCAGCGAGGCCGCGGTGGCGTCAAAGCCGATATAGGCGGTGATCGGCCCCTTCGCACAGGCTTCGTCCAGTTCCACCGGATGGGTGATCTGATGGATGTAGCCGCGCTCCTGCATGGTGCGCAGGAAGTCGGACTTGAAGGGTTGGTCGGCGGACATGGGCTCTGACTCGGGAGTTTGAGCTGGGGGCTCTAGCACTTCGGACGGCATCTGACAGGCTCCAATGAGGGCCGGAGACCGTCTGTTCCGTTGATGGAGATGCGGGCGCCGACCGGACTAAGGCGGCGCAAGAGATCGTTCCGCGCCTGCTTTCAGGGCAGGCGGTAATAGCGGCCGGTGAGGGTGGCGCGGATGATCATGGGCTCTAGCTACGGCGCGCGCGGCGTGGCAGTCAAGCCGGCATGCGAGTTCTGGGGTTCATGACCGGCACCTCCCTGGACGCCTGCGATATGGCGATCCTGGAGACGGATGGGGAGGCGATCACGGCCTTCGGGCCGGCCGGAGAGCGAAAGCTGACCGAGGCGACGCGGGACATTGCGCTCGCCGCGACCGAAGCTGCGCTGAAGTGGGAGCGCGGCGAGCCGGAGCCGGAAATTTTCGCAGAAGCGGCTTTGGCCGTGGCCAAGGAGCACTTCGAGGCCGCCGAGGAGTTTCTGGCCGCCAATGCGCTTGCCTGGAGCGATATCGACCTCATGGGCATGCACGGCCAGACCGTGCTGCACGAGCGGCCGCAGGAGGGACGCGTCGGCCGCACCGTACAACTGGGCGACGCGCAATGGCTGGCGGACGCCGCGGGCGTGCCCGTCGCCTACGACTTCCGGACCGCCGACGTGGCGGCCGGAGGAGAAGGGGCGCCGCTTGCGCCGATCTATCACCTGGCGCGGGCGAAGGCGGCCGGTCTTGCGGCGCCGTTGGCGATCCTGAACGTCGGAGGCGTGGCGAACGTCACCTTCTGGAGCGGCGGCGAGGAGATCGCCGCCTTCGACACCGGTCCCGGCAACGGGATGATCGATCTTCTGATGCAGTCGCGGGGCGCCGGCCGCTATGACGAGGGCGGCAAGTACGCCAGCGTCGGCCAAGTGGACGAGGCCGTGCTGCGGGCCTTGCTCGGCCATCCCTATTTCCAGGCGCCGCCGCCCAAGTCGCTGGACCGCTACGACTTCCCCATGGAGCCGCTGGAGCGGTTGCGGTTGGAGGACGCGGCCGCGACCCTGGTCGCGTTCACGGCCGAGGCCGTGAAGCTCGCCTTCGACATGATGGGCGGATCGCCGACGGAGCTGATCGTCTGCGGCGGCGGGCGCCACAATCCGGTGTTGATGCAGGCTTTCGCCGAACGGCTGGCCGTGCCGGTGACCAAGGCCGAGGACCATGGCTGGCGCGGCGACTCCATCGAGGCCGAGGCCTTCGCCTTTCTGGCGGCGCGCATGGCGCGCGGCCTGCCGATTTCATTTCCCAAGACCACGGGCGTGGCTGCGCCCATGACCGGCGGGCGGATCGCCCGGCCGGCGAAACTGAAGCAGGAGTAAGCATGTCGAAGAGGCTTTGGCTGGCGGGCGTCGCCGCGGCGGTGGCGATGACGGGGACCGCGCAGGCTCAGGAGGCGCAACCCGCGCCCAGGCCCTACGACGCGGCGGTCTTCGCCAAGGCCAAGGAACTGCAGCCGAAGGTGATCGCCTGGCGGCGTGACTTCCACGAGCATCCCGAGCTCAGCAACCGCGAGACGCGGACCGCCAAGGTCGTCGCCGACCATCTGCGCAAGCTGGGCATGGAGGTGCGTACGGGCGTCGGCAAGACCGGCGTCGTCGGAATCCTAAAAGGCGGCAAGCCAGGCAAGGTCGTTGCGTTGCGAGCCGACATGGACGCCCTGCCGGTCGCCGAGCAGACGGGCCTGCCGTTCGCCTCCAAGGTCACCGCCGATTACAACGGCAAGACCGTGCCGGTGATGCACGCGTGCGGCCATGACAGCCACGTCGCAATCCTGATGGGCACGGCCGAGATCCTGGCCGGCATGAAGGACCAGATTGAGGGCACGGTCGTCTTCATCTTCCAGCCTGCGGAGGAGGGGCCGCCTGCCGGCGAGGAGGGCGGTGCGCCTCTGCTGGTCAAGGAAGGCGTGCTGAAGAATCCGAAGGTGGATGCGATCTTCGGCCTGCACGCGTTCCCGGGACCAGTGGGCATGCTGGTCTGGCGGCCCGGCCCGATGATGGCCGCTTCCGATCGGTTCGAGATCAAGCTGAAGGGTAAGCAGGCGCACGGCTCCATGCCCTGGCAGGGCATCGACATGTCGTCGCTGACGGCAGACATCGTGACGGCGTTCAACCAGATCACCTCGCGCCAGATCAACGTCTCCAAGACCCCGACCGTGCTGACCGTGGCGACCCTGCATGGGGGAATGCGCTACAACATCATTCCCGAAGACATGGAGATGGCCGGGACGCTGCGCACCTTTGATCCCGACATGCGGACGGACGTGATCGCGCGGGCCGAAAAGGCCGTGACCTCGATCTCGGAACGCTACGGCGCCACCTCGAAGTTCGAGTGGGGAACGCCCAATCCGGTGACCGACAACGACCGGGCGCTCAGCGCGCAGATGAAGCCCACACTGGCGCGGGCCGCGCAGGGGCAGGTGAAGGACGACATCGACTACATCATGGGCGCGGAGGACTTCTCCTACTTCCAGAAGGAGGTTCCGGGCTTCTTCTATCACCTGGGGGTCGGCAATCCGAAGGGCGGCAACCACTCCCCGTTCTTCGACGTGGACGAGCGGGCGATGGAGACGGGCGTGCGCGCCCAGACGCTGCTGGCGCTGGACTATCTCAGCGGAAGCTAGGCGCTCACCAGCCGATGGTGATGCGGCCGGGACCGAGGACGCTGGCCCGGTCCATGGAAATCCCGAGCCGCGCCAGCATTTCGCGGCCCTCGGCGACTGCGCCTGCGGAGTCGTAGGCGGTCGCCACCGGCCGAAGGTGGCGGATGGGCGCGCCATCGACGACGCCCATCTTCCATCCACGCGCCTGGGCTATGGCGGCCCAATAGACGTCGATGCCATAGCACCAGCGGGACGGCGGAAAAGGGATCAAGTCGCCGAAGGTGTTCCGACGCAGGGCGGTGAGGGGGCCGATCTCAACGAACCGGGTCTGGCGCACCAGGGCGCCCCAGCGCCGGTGGGTCAGACGGTAGTTGGCGTAGGAGTCGAACTTGTGCGCCGGCTGGGCGATGGCGAGGTCGGCGGCTTCCGCCGCGGCGATGAAGTCATCGAGGAAGCTGGGCGCGAAGTCGACGTCGTCGTCGACGATGATCAACCAATCATAGCTGGACAGGGGCGAAGGCGCGGCGGCGATGGCCGCCTCGACATTGGCGAACTTCCCGCGATCGCCCATCGGGATGACCGAGCGTTCGAGAACGTGCCGGGCGGAGACGAGGGCGCCCACCACCCGCGCCATTTCGCCGGGACGGTTGGGAGATTCGACTCCAGCCACGAGCACTCGGCGCGGCGAGCGAGCCATGGCCGCCTTGCGGACCCTCGCCAGCCCGCCACTGCTGGCGAGAGCAGCGTCGTGGGCTGCGTCGAGAATGCGGGCGAGACGGGGATAGCGGACCTTGTATTGGCGCGCGAGGCCGCGCTCGGAAGAGAAGAAATCCAGGGGCGCTAGGGCGTCGTGCGAGGTCATGGCGCGGCCTTCAGCGCATCGGCGCGAGCGCCGAGCCTGCGCGCCACGCGGACGATCTCGTCGTGGAGCGGATGGGCGATGAGCCGCAGGACGAGCAGCCAAAGAAGGACCCCGAGCCCGATCGCAGCCGCGATATAGGCGATCGGAGTTTGCGGCGAGCCGCCATAGGCGATCATGAGCGCCGTGGCTGGAGTCACGGCGGCGCCGGCGGCGATGGCGCTCTTCCGATAAGCCGGCCAGAGGTCGGCGCCGCTGGTCCCCGTCATCCGGCGGACGTGCGGGCGATAGAGCGCGTAGGAAAAGAGAGCGTCGCCGATCTTGGCGGCCGCCGCAGCGGTCAGGTTCACAAAGCAGCCGGCGACGAAGAGCGCGAGCCCGAACCCTGCGCGGGCCGTCTCGATCCTCGCCTGGCGCCCGGTTTCGCCGGAAACCACGAAGATCTGCCAGGTCATGGTGATGGAGACGAGGATGACAGCGGCGATCGAGAGCATGCTGAGCGGGAGGGCGGCGCCGAGCCACTTCGGGCCATAGATCAGCTGGACGAATGGACCAGAGAGAATGGCGAGCCCCGCGAAGGCGGGCCAGAGGAGGCCCGTCATCACCGCCACGACCCGAACGTATCGGTCCCGAAATGGTACGCCCCGCCGGGCCAGGTCGGCGAAATCGACCAGGAAGACGCGGGCCAGCACGATGTGGATGTTGTTCCACAAGAGGTTGAACATCGAGGACGCACGCGAGTAGAGCCCCAAAGCCGCAAGATCGATGATGCGTCCCAGCAAGATTTCGGCCACGCGATCGGCGAAGGTGTTCACGCCCGAGATGGCGAGCATCTGGCCCCCGAACCGGCTCACCGTCCGCCACTCCCGAAGCGACAGGCGCAGGCTGACATGGCGCCAGGCGACGGAGGTCAGGGCGAGCGCGTTGAAGACCGCGCCGGCCACCTGGCCCCAGGCGAGGCTCATATAGCTGTAGCCGGCGAAGGCGAGGCCTACCGTCAGGCCCATGGCGATCGCAGACCGCGCGGCCTTCAGGATCGCCAGCGTACGGAAGCCGCCTTCGCGCTCGAGGCGCGCGGCCGGCAGAAACTCGAAGATAGCGAGAAGCGGCAGGAGCGAGAGGATCAGCAGGACGCGGGCCACCCCCGCATCTCCCAGCAGGGCTCCGCCGAAGACCCCCAGGGCGGCGATCGCCGCGGCCATGACGAGACCGAGCGCGGCGTTGATCGTGAAGGCGGTGGCGACGAGACTTGGCCTCAGCTCGGCCTCGCGCACGATCAGGCTGTTGAGGCCGAAGGCCTGGATGAGCGCCAGCAGGCCCGCCACGGCCAGGGCAATGGCGAAGACGCCCATGTCATGGGGCGTAAGAAGGCGGGCCAGGATGACCGACCCGCCGAACTGCAACGCGAAATAGCTGCCTTGGGCGGCCGCCATCCAAGCAAGCGAGCGACGCGTCGACATTCGAAGCTTCCTGGCGGAGGCCCTACGGGTGTCGAAGAAAGCGTGCCGACCTGGGACGGGTCAAGGCGATAAGAGACGTAGTCCGCGGATCGCCCACCGAATGGGCGTCCGCGCGGTCGTCAGATCGGATCGGCGGCCAGACGTTTGTCGAGATAGGCGCCGACGCGCTGTTCGACGTCGGGCAGGTTCTCGGCCCAGAAGTGGCTGGCGCCGTCGACCACCTCGTAGTCGATGACGATCCCCTTTTGGGTGCGCAGCTTGGAGACCACCCGCTCGACTTCAACCGGCGGAACCACGGTGTCCGCGCCGCCGGTCAGGATGAGGCCGGAGGCCGGGCAGGGGGCTAGGAAGCTGAAGTCGTACATGTTGGTGGGCGGCGAGACGCTGATGAAGCCGTCGGTCTCCGGCCGTCGCATCAGAAGCTGCATGCCGATCCAGGCGCCGAAGGAGTAGCCGGCGACCCAGCACTGGGAGGCGGCCGGATTGGTCGCCTGCAGCCAGTCCAGGGCGGTGGCGGCGTCCGCCAACTCGCCCACGCCGCTGTCGAATTCGCCCTGGCTGCGGCCCACGCCGCGGAAGTTGAAGCGCAGGGTGGAGAAGCCACGCTTCATGAACAGGTGGAAAAGCTGCACCGCGACCGGGTGGTTCATCTGGCCGCCGGCCTTGGGGTGCGGGTGCAGGATCAGCGCGATGGGCGCGGTCGGGCTCTTGCCCTGGGTGTAGCGTCCCTCGATCCGCCCGGCGGCGCCGGTCAGAACCACTTCTGGCATGCCATTCCTCTTCCTCAGGCGCGGCGTCCGAATACTTGACTAACGCGCTCGGTCTTCCTAGATCGCGACCGTCGGCCGGTTCCGGCGACAAGCCTCGTGCAAGCCGGGGCCTGTAACATATGGACCGCCGCAGATGCTCGAAAAAAAGCAATCCGGCGACTGAGGACAATGCGCCTTTCGACCAAGGGACGTTATGCGGTTATGGCGATGGCCGATCTCGCGCGCCGTCAGGCGGCGCTGGCCGAGGGCGACCGCGCCGTCACCCTGGCCGACATCGCGGCCCGCCAGCAGATTTCGTTGTCCTATCTGGAACAGCTTTTCGCCCGTCTGCGCCGGCGCGGACTGGTGAAAAGCCTGCGTGGGCCTGGCGGCGGCTATCGCCTGGCCCGGGAAGCGGCCGAGACCAATATCGCCGACATCGTGCTGGCGGTCGACGAACCGCTGCGCGCCACCCGATGCCGCGCCCAGGGTAAGGGCTGCATGCTCAAGGGCGAGCGCTGCATCACCCATGACCTGTGGGAAGAGATGGGGCGACAGCTCGAAACCTATCTTGCGTCCGTCACCCTGGCCGATCTCGTGAGCGGGCGCCTGGCGTCCCAGGAGGCGGCGTGAGCGGGGTCTATCTCGACTACAACGCCACAGCGCCGATCCGCCCCGAGGCGGTGGAGGCGATGACGCGCGCCCTCGAGGTCGGCGGCAATCCCTCTTCGGTGCACGCGCGCGGCCGGGCGGCTCGCGCCATCGTGGAGGACGCGCGTAACGCCATCGCGGCCTTGATCGGCGGTCCGGCCTCGACGGTGATCTTCACCTCCGGGGGCACCGAGGCGAACGGCCTCGCCGTCGAGAGCGCAGTCGCGACCGGTTCCAAGCGCCTGATCGTCAGCGCCATCGAGCACGACAGCGTGCTTGAAAGCGCCAAGGCATGGGGCCCGGCCGTCGAACTCCTGCCGGTCAAGGCCGACGGCGTCGTCGATCTGGCCTGGCTGGCAGAGCGCCTCGCCCGCTGGGACCCGGCGGACGGCCGGCCGTTCGTGGCCCTGATGCACGCCAACAATGAAACCGGCGTGGTCCAGCCGGTGCGCGAGGCCTCGGAGATCGTCCGGGCGGCGGACGGCTGGCTGCACGTGGACGCCATCCAGACCGCCGGCAAGATCCTGACCGACAGCCGGGCGCTGGGCGCCGACACGCTGGTGGTCTCTTCGCACAAGTTCGGTGGGCCGCAGGGCGTTGGGGCCCTGACCTTCGGCCCCCGCGCGACCATGGTCCGCCGCCAGCACGGCGGAGGCCAGGAGCGCGGCCGGCGCGCCGGGACCGAGAACGTCGCCGGGATCGCGGGCTTCGGCGCCGCGGCCATGGCGGCGTTGAAGGATCGCGAGATCACTCCGGCCTGGCGCGATGCGGCGGCCGAACGCCTGAAGGCGGCCGGCGCAGTGGTCATCGGGGAGGGCGCGCCGCGCCTTCCCAACACGCTTTGCGTCGCCACCGCCGGCTGGGGCTCGGAACTCCAGGTGATGGGGCTCGACCTCGCCGGCGTGATGGTCAGTGCCGGCTCGGCCTGCTCGTCGGGCAAGGTGAAGGCCAGCCATGTGCTGAGCGCCATGGGCCTGACCGACCTGGCCGGCTGCGCCATTCGCATTTCAGGAGGGTGGGCGACCACCCAGGAAGACTGGGCCGCGTTCGCGCAGGCCTGGGAACAGGTTCATTCCCGTCACGCCGCGCGCCGTCGCGCGCCGGCGGCGTGAGGAGGTAGTCAGTATGCCCGCCGTCAAGCAGACCGTCGAACACGTCGAAAGCCTCGAGAAGTACAAGCACGGCTTCGTCACGCAGATCGACCAGGAGTTCGCGCCGAAAGGGCTTTCGGCCGACATCGTGCGCTTCATTTCCGGCAAGAAGAACGAGCCGGAATGGATGCTGGCCTGGCGGCTGGACGCCTTCGAGCGCTGGCAGGCCTTGGAAGAGCCGAACTGGGCCAAGGTCCACTTTCCGCGCATCGACTACCAGGACGCCTATTACTACGCCGCGCCCAAGGCCAAGGACGGGCCAAAGAGCCTGGACGAGGTCGATCCCGACATTCTGGCGACCTACGAGAAGCTGGGGATCCCTCTGCGCGAGCAGGAGGTGCTGGCCGGGGTGCAGGGCGCGCCGCGCTATGCGGTGGACGCGGTGTTCGACAGCGTCTCGGTGGTGACCACCTTCAAGAAGGAGCTGGCCGAGGCCGGGGTCATCTTCTGCTCGATCAGCGAGGCGATCCGCGAGTATCCAGAGCTCGTCCAGAAGTACCTTGGATCGGTGGTGCCGGTCTCGGACAACTACTATGCCTGCCTGAACTCGGCGGTGTTCTCGGACGGAAGCTTCGTCTACGTGCCGCCGGGCGTTCGCTGCCCGATGGAGCTTTCGACCTATTTCCGGATCAATGCGGAGAATTCCGGCCAGTTCGAACGCACGCTGATCATCGCCGACAAGGGGGCGTACGTCTCCTATCTGGAAGGCTGCACCGCGCCGATGCGCGACGAGAACCAGCTGCACGCGGCGGTGGTCGAACTGATCGCCCTGGACGATGCGGAGATCAAGTACTCGACCGTGCAGAACTGGTATCCGGGTGATGCGGAGACCGGCAAGGGCGGCATCTACAACTTCGTCACCAAGCGCGCCGACTGCCGCGGCGACCGGTCGAAGGTGTCGTGGACGCAGGTCGAGACGGGCTCGGCCATCACCTGGAAGTATCCCTCGTGCGTGCTGCGTGGGAACGAGAGCGTGGGCGAGTTCTATTCGATCGCCATCACCAACGGCCGCCAGCAGGCCGACACCGGCACCAAGATGATCCATTTGGGCGCGAACACCCGCTCTCGGATCATTTCGAAGGGCATCTCGGCCGGCCGGTCGTCGAACACCTATCGGGGCTTGGTCTCAGCGCACCCGAAGGCAAAGGGCGCGCGCAACTTCACCCAGTGCGACAGCCTGCTCATCGGCAAGACCTGCGCGGCCCACACCGTGCCCTATGTGGAAGCGCGCAACGGCAGCAGCGTCTTCGAGCACGAGGCGACCACGACCAAGCTTTCCGAGGACCAGCTATTCTACGCCATGCAGCGCGGGCTGTCCGAGGAGGAGGCCGTGCAGCTCCTCGTCAACGGCTTCGTCAAGGACGTGCTGCAGGAGCTTCCCATGGAGTTCGCCGTGGAGGCCCAGAAGCTCGTCGCCATTTCCCTTGAGGGCTCCGTCGGATGACCCTCGCCAGCCCAGAGACCCGCCACATGTCCCTTCGTCGCGCCTTCGAGTCCGAGCACGCCCGCCGCGATGCGGCCCGCCACGCCCGGGAGGAGGCCGAACGCCGGCAGCAGGAAGAGGATTTGGCTCGGGCCGAACAGTTGCACGACCTGATCGCCGAGGATCAGCAGTTCCTGAAAGAAAAGGGGCTGTTGCTCGAGCGGCGTCGCTACACGGTCCGCCTGGACCATTCGGACTATCTGATCGACGCCTATTTCGAGAACGGCTCGATCAGCGTGCGCTCCGGCGACAAGCGCACCGCAACCACCCCGACCGCCGCCCCGCGCAAGCAGCAGATGGTGGATACGGTCGAAGAAGCCCTGCAAGTGATGGCCGAATACCTGGCCGACGAGACCAACTGATGCTTTCGATTTCCAACCTGCACGCCGAAGTCGACGGCAACGAGATCCTCAAGGGCCTGAACCTGGAGGTGCCCGCCGGCGAGGTGCACGCGATCATGGGGCCGAACGGGGCGGGCAAGTCCACGCTCTCCTACGTGCTCACCGGCCGCGAAGGCTATGAGGTGACGCAGGGGACCGCGACCCTGGACGGCGAGGACCTTCTGGCGCTGGATCCGGCGGAGCGCGCGGCCAAGGGCCTGTTCCTCTCCTTCCAGTATCCCCTCGAGATCCCAGGGGTTCCGGCGCTGACCTTCATCCGCACGGCGATGAACGCGCAGCGCAAGGCGCGCGGCGAGCCGGAGGTGACCGCGCCGGAGTTCCTGAAGCTCGCCAAGGCCACCGCCGCCTCGCTGAGAATCGACTTCGACATGCTCAAGCGGGCGCTGAACGTCGGCTTCTCGGGTGGTGAGAAGAAGCGGATGGAAATCTTTCAAATGGCGATGCTTTCGCCGCGTTTCCTCATCCTGGACGAGACTGATTCCGGCCTCGACATCGACGCCTTGAAGATCGTCGCGGACGGGGTGAACGCCATGCGCGCGCCTAATCGCGCCATGCTGGTGATCACCCACTATCAGCGCCTGCTGGACTACATCAAACCCGACCGAGTGCACGTGCTCTCCGCCGGCCGGATCGTCGCCTCCGGCGGACCGGAACTGGCGCTCGAGCTCGAGCGCGAAGGCTATGACAAGTACGCGAGGGCTGCGTGAGCGTCGCTGCGGCCATCAAGGCTGGCGACGCCAGCCTGCTGCCCGGCAAGCGGGACGAGGACTGGCGCTGGACCGACCTGCGCGGTCTGATCCGGCAGATCCCCGCGCCGTCGCCGGAAGGGCGGCCGTGGAGCTGGGATAGTCCGCTGGCGAACGCCCTGGACAGCGTCAGCACTGTCGCCAACGGCCGGGGGGCGACCGACCTGGAGGTTCTTGCCGGGGAGACGAAGACCGTCGGCTGGCGCTTTCTTTCGTCCGCCGAGGCGGGATCGCACAACGCCGAGCTCTGGGTATCGGTGGGAGAGGGCGCGACCCTCACCCTGGTCGAGAGCTACGAGGCGGCCGAAGGCGGCTATCTCGCCAATACGAGCATCAATGTCCGTCTCGCCAAGGGCGCGCGGATGGAGCGCGTGGTCTTCGCGCAGGACGACGCCGAGGGCGTCAACATCGTCGACGCCAGCATCGAACTGGCGGCGGATGCGGTCTACGGCCAGACGGTCCTCACGAACGGCGCGCGCCGGCAACGAATCGAAACCCGCGTCACCCATCCCGGCGCGCATGCGCAGCTGCGGCTGGACGGCGCCTACCTGCTTGGGGGCCAGCGCAACGCTGACCTGACCACGGTCGTGGAGCACCAGGGGCTCGACGGCGCCACCAGCCAGCTAACCAAGGGCGTGGTGCGGGACCAGTCCCGCGGTGTGTTCCAGGGGCGCATCGTGGTGGCCGAGGGCGCCGACCGCACCGACGCGCGAATGGGCCACCACGCCCTGATCCTGTCGGACAAGGCCGAGATCGACGCCAAGCCGGAACTGCTGATCTTCGCCGACGACGTGCAATGCGCGCACGGCAACACGGTCGGAGCGCTCGACGAGGACGCGCTCTTCTACGCCGAGCAAAGGGGCATGCCGGCGGATCTGGCCCGGGCGTTGCTGACCCAGGCCTTCGTGGGCGAGGTGATCGAGCGCATCGAGCACGAAGCCGTGCGCGAGGCGGCGCAAGCCTGGGCCGCCTCGAGACTGGAGCTCTAGCCTATGGCCTTCGACGTCGAAGCCGTCAGAGCGCAGTTCCCGATCCTGCAGCGGCAGGTGCACGGCAAGCCGCTGGTCTATCTGGACAGCGCCGCCTCCGCCCAGAAGCCACGGGCGGTGATCGACGCCATGACCGCGGTGATGGAAGGTTCCTACGCCAACGTTCATCGCGGGCTGCACACCCTCGCCAACGAGACGACCGACGCCTATGAGGCCGCGCGCAGGTCGGTAGCGCGGTTCATCAATGCGGCGGAGGGCGAGATCGTCTTCACCAAGGGCGGCACGGAGGCCGTCAACCTGGTGGCCGCCGGCCTTGGCCCTTCGTTGCAAGCGGGCGACGAGATTGTGCTCTCGGAGATGGAGCACCACGCCAACATCGTGCCCTGGCATTTCCTGCGCGAGCGGCTCGGCGTCGTATTGAAGTTCATTCCCGTTCTCGAGGACGGCCGTCTGGACATGGAGGCCCTGCCGGGGCTCCTGACCGAGCGCACGCGGATGGTCGCCGTCACCCACATGTCCAACGTGCTGGGCACGATCAATCCAGTGGCGGAGATCGCACGCCTGGCGCATGAGGCCGGCGCGCAGGTGCTCGTCGATGGTTGCCAGGGCGTCGTGCACCTGCCTGTGGACGTCAAGGCGCTGGACGTCGATTTCTACGTCTTCTCCGGCCACAAGCTCTATGGGCCGACCGGTATTGGCGTGCTCTACGGCAAGCGTGAGGCGCTGGCCGAGCTGCCGCCCTATCAAGGCGGCGGGGAGATGATCGGAGAGGTGCGGCTGGAGGCGATCACCTATGCCGACCCGCCGCACAGGTTCGAGGCGGGGACGCCGCCGATCATCGAGGCGATCGGCCTGGGCGCGGCCATCGAGTGGCTGAGCGGGATCGATCGCGAGGCGGCTGCCGAGCACGAGGCGCGCCTTTATGCGCGGGTGCGCGAAGGCCTCAAGGGGGCCAACTGGCTGCGGGTGATCGGCGATGCGCCCGGCAAGGGCGCGATCATGGCCTTCACGGTCGACGGGGCGCACGCCCACGACGTGGCGCAGATTCTCGATCGCTATGGCGTGGCGGTTCGCGCTGGCACCCACTGCGCCGAGCCGCTGATGCGGCGTTTCGGCCTGACGGCGAGCGCCCGAGCTTCCTTCGCCCTATATAACACCGAAGGGGAGGCCGACGCTTTCGTCGATGCGCTGACCCGCACCCAGGCCTTTTTCGCTTGAGTATGATCATGGACGACGCCGCTTCCATCGAGCCGACCGCCACGACCGCCCTCTCACAGGCGGAGCTGGACGCGTTGACCGACCAGTTGATCGAGAAGCTGAAGACCGTCTTCGACCCCGAGATCCCGGTCGACATCTACGAGCTCGGCCTGATCTACAAGGTCGACGTGTCCGACGATAAGGACGTGGCGATCGACATGACCCTGACCGCGCCGGGCTGTCCGGTCGCCGGCGACATGCCCGGTTGGGTGCAGGACGCCGTGAGGGAGATTCCGGGCGTGCGGAACGTCACCGTGGAGCTGGTCTTCGATCCGCCGTGGGATCCGTCGCGGATGTCCGACGAGGCTAAACTTCAACTCAACATGTTCTGACCCCATATAGGATCCGAGCATGAGCGAACTGTCCGTCAATCCCGCCCCGCGCGCACGCCGGCCCAGACCCAAGGTCGTCACCTTGACCGACGCGGCGGCCGATCGCGTGCGCGAGATCATGGCCAAGGCCGAAAAGCCCTATGTGGGGTTGCGCGTCGGGGTGAAGAACGGTGGGTGCGCGGGCCAGGAATATGTCCTGGAATACGCCGAAGAGGCAGGTCCGCTCGACGAGGCGGTCGAGGACAAGGGTGTCACCATCCTGGTGGAGCCTAAGGCCGTGCTCTTCCTGATCGGCACCGAGATCGACTACGTGACGACGAAGCTCGCCTCGAAGTTCGTTTTCAACAATCCGAACGAAACCGACGCCTGCGGCTGTGGTGAAAGCGTGACCATCGAGCCGGGCAAGGTTCTGGACGCCTAGCAGCGACAATTCGTGACGTGACGCCGGCGGCGGCGCGCCTCAGGCTCCGCGCATATGGGCGTGGAGGTTAGGGCAGGCATGTTCGGATCGCGAATCGACCTGCAGAGGACTCGGGCGGGGCGCGACCACCATCGCGTCACCTTCATCGAGCTGTTTTTTGATCTCGTCTTCGTCTTCGCAGTCACCCAGCTCTCACATGCCCTCCTGAAGCACCTCACGCTGATGGGCGCCGTCGAGGCGGGGCTGTTGTTCCTGGCCGTATGGTGGGTCTGGATATTCACGTGCTGGATCACGAACTGGCTTGATCCGGAGCGCACGGCGGTACGATTGCTGCTGATCGCGCTGATGCTGGTCGGTCTGCTTCTCACCACATCGCTGCCGGACGCCTTCGGCGAGAAGGGGCTCTTGTTCGCGGGAGCTTTCGTCTCCATGCAGGTCGGCCGCTCGCTCTTTGCGCTATGGGCGCTGCGCCGGCACAACAAGCGCAATTACGACAATTTCCTCAGGATCACGGCGTGGCTCTCCGCGTCCGCCATTTTCTGGATAGCGGGCGGGCTTCTTGAGGACGGAGCGCGACTTGTGCTCTGGGCTATTGCGGTCGCGATTGAGTTCGCCGCGCCTTCTTTAGGCTTTTGGACCCCGGGCCTTGGGCGGTCGGCCACGACCGATTGGGAAGTCGAGGGCGGTCACATGGCCGAGCGCTGCGCCCTCTTCGTCATCATCGCTCTGGGCGAATCCATCCTCGTGACAGGTGCGACCTTCGCTGAGCTGCCCATGTCGGGCGCGGTTTTGGCCGCCTTCGGAGCCGCGTTCCTGGCCAGCGTCGCCATGTGGTGGATCTATTTCGACGCGGCCGCCGAACGGGCGAGCCGAAGGATCGCCAGCTCCGACGATCCAGGCCGGCTTGCGCGACTGGCCTACACCTATTTCCACCTGCCCTTGGTTGCGGGCGTCGTCGTGACAGCGGTCGGGGATGAGCTCGCCCTCAGTCATCCCCTGGGCCACGTGGACGTGAAGACCGCCTTGGTCCTGCTTGGCGGTCCGGCGCTATACCTTGCAGGCGACATGCTGTTTCGCAGTGCGACGGTGAAGGCGCCGCGATCGCATGTGGGCGGCTTGCTGGCGCTGGTCCTGTTGGCGCCGGCCGCCGGAGCGATGACGCCGATGACCTTGAGCCTCGCCACCTCGGCCGTGCTGGTCGCAGTGGCGGGCTCGGAGACCTGGCGGAATCGGCGCGGGCCGCGGCGAGCGGAGGCTAGCGTCCCTTGAACTGAGCCGGCCGCTTCTGGAGGAAGGCGAGGACGCCTTCGCGGTTGTCCTCCGTGCGGCCGGCGAACTTTTGGGCGGTGCGCTCGGCGTGCAGCTGGGCGGCCCATTCCTCATCCAGGCTATCCCAGATGAGCTTGCGGATCGCGCCGAGCGCCTTGGGCCCGGTGGCGAGCGCCTTGGCGAATTCCATGGCGGTGGGCATGAGCCGATCGTCGGGCACGCAGCGGTTGATGAGACCCCAGGTCTCCGCGGTCGCGGCCGGCACCTTTTCACCCAGCAAAGCCATCTCCATGGCGCGCGCCTTGCCGATCAGCCGCGGCAGGAGGTAGGTCGAGCCGCCGTCCGGAACCAGGCCGATCCGGCGGAACGCCTGCAGGAAGTAGGCGCTCTCGGAGGCGACGATGATGTCGCCCATCAGGGCCAGAGAGCAGCCGACACCCGCCGCGGGCCCGTTCACCGCGGTAACGATCGGAATGGGATAGTCGCGCAGCGAGGTGACGAAGGGGTTGTAGATCGTCTCCAAGGCTGCGCCGGCGTCGGGACCTTCCGGGTCCGGATTCGGCGGCGGCGTTCCGCGGCCCGAGAGATTGGCGCCCGAGCAGAAGCCACGTCCTTCTCCGGTGATCACGAGGCAGCGAACGCTCTCGTCGTCCTTCATGGCCTTGCTGGCGTCGATCAGCTCTTCCATGAGGTCGAGCCCGGCTGCGTTCAAGGTCGAGGGATCGGCCAGGGTGATCACACCGATGCCGTCGCTCTTCGACGTTTTTATTTTCGCGTAGGCCATGACGTCCTCCCTCAGGGTCTCTTGCGAGGCACTAAAGAAGATATGTCCCAGCGTCAGGCTAGGGGGAATGCGCCGTCAGGCGGCGGCCGAGCGCTCGGCGCTGGTCACGCGGTTGCGTCCGCTGCGTTTGGATACATAGAGGGCCTTGTCGGCGCGCTCCATGAGGGCGTGTGCGCTCTCGCCGCGGCGAAGTTCAGCCAGGCCCGCTGAAATCGTGATCGCACCAAGGTCGTCGTTGGTGGAGCGACGCTTCAGCATGCGCGAGGCGACTTCCTCGCGAATGTCTTCCAGCACCGTCGTCGCCAGTTCGGCGCGTTCGCGCGGGAAGATCAGTGCGAACTCCTCGCCGCCGTAGCGAGCCGCAAAGCGAGGCGGCGCGCCGACGCGGCCGATGACGCTGGCCACGTAACGGATGACCTGGTCGCCCGTCTGATGGCCCCAGGTGTCGTTGAAGGTCTTGAAGTGGTCGATATCGATGAGCGCGAGGGTGAGCTCCTGCCCCGCGTTGAGCGCGTCGGCGCAGGCGCGGGACAACTCCTCATCGAAGGCCTTGCGGTTGGCGAGGTTGGTGAGCCCGTCCGTGGTGGCGTCTCGGCGTACCTGCTCGAGATGTTCGCGCAGCTTGGCGACCTGGGCGGTAGACTGCGAGAGGCGGCTCTCGAGGACTTCGTTCTCTTGCTGGACACGCCGGGTGGCGCTGATCAGCGTGTCGACCACGGCCTTGAGGTCAAAGCCCTCGGCGCCCGCCAGGGTGCGGGAGGCGCCGGCCAGCGTGTCTCCATAGGCCTCGCTGGATTTCTGCGCTGTCTTGATCGCGAGGCTGACCGCTTCGAGTTCCTTGGTCAGCGCATCACCAGCGTCGCGAATCTGTTCGGTCAGCTTGGCCTTCGGCAGATAGGCGGCGGCGAGTTCGTCAGCGAGAAGGTCGGTGAAGGCCTCGCCCGCCGACAGTAGGCGAGCGATCTCCTGCCCGAGGGGGCTGTCGGGCGCGCCGACATAGTAGGTCCAGAGTTCGAAATTGACGGCCGTGGGCCAGACCCCGTGCGCTTCCATCGCATCGAGAGCTTGTCGCGCCAAGCCGTAGGCGCCGGGCCCGCGCAGCTTGGTTTCGATCTCGCCGGACATTCTGTCTTCCCCGAATCCTCCGAGCCGCGCGTTGCGGGAGGCGGCCCGGGTTCGAGGTGCAGGCTAGCGAAGAGAGCCGAATGAGCCGTTAAAGGTACAGCTTAACCAATTACTCTGCGGACGGCGTGAGGGGCGTTCGGCGCAGGAGGAAGGCGGGGATATCGTCGCCAAAGCCGACGACTTCCTTCTCTCGGCCTCCGCGCGCCGCGCGGGGTTCCGGCGTCGTCGCGGTCGCGGGAGCCTCAATGACCGGCGTGTCCCGGCGCGAACGGCTCTTGCGCTTGGGCGCCTCATCGTCGCCGGTCGCCGCCCCGATGGGTTCCATGGAAGCGACTTCGCCGTGCGGGGCGATCGGCCGAGCGCGCTCGCGTCCACGGGGGGTGCGGCCGCCGCGCTCGCGGCCGCTCACGCGGCGCTCGTCCTTGATGGAGGCGAAATCGACGCCCTCGATCACCACTTCTTCGGGGACCTTGCCGATGAGCTTGAGCACCTTGTCGATGTTCTTGGCGTCGGCCGGCGTGACGATCATGAACGCCTCGCCCGTGCGGCCGGCGCGGCCGGTCCGTCCGATGCGGTGCACGTAGTCGTCAGCGTGGTGCGGGACGTCATAGTTGAAGACGTGGCTGACGTCCGGGATGTCGAGCCCGCGGGCCGCGACGTCGGAGGCGCAAAGCAGCTTCAGTCCGCCATTGCGGAAGCTCTCCAGCGTCTTCATGCGCGTCGTCTGATCAAGGTCGCCGTGGATGGCGCCGGCATCGAATCCGTGCTTCTTCAACGACTTGGCGACGATGTCGACTTCCGACTTGCGGTTGCAGAAGACGATGCCGTTCTTGATCTCGCTGCGCTCGATCAGCATGCGGAGCGCCGTCCGCTTGGCCTTGGGATCCGAGGTCGGAAGGCGCAGGATATGCTGCTTGATGGTTTCGGCGGTGGTGGCCGGCCGCGCGACCTCGATCCGGAGGGGATCGTTCAGGAATTGCTTGGTGAGGCGCGTGATCTCCGGCGGCATGGTCGCGGAGAAGAACAGGGTCTGCTTCTTCGGCGGCGTGAGGCGGAAGATGCGCTCGATGTCGGGAATGAAGCCCATGTCGAGCATGCGGTCGGCTTCGTCGACGACGAGAATCTGGACGCCGGTGAGCAGCAGCTTGCCGCGTTCGAAATGGTCGAGCAGACGGCCAGGCGTGGCGATCAGCACGTCGACCCCGCGGTCGAGCTTGGCCTCCTGGTCGCCGAAAGAGACGCCGCCGATCAGCAGCGCCCAGGAAAGGGTGCGCTTCTGCCCCTTCGAATAGCGTTCGAAGGAGGCCGCGACCTGGTCGGCCAGTTCGCGCGTCGGCGCCAGAACCAGCGAACGGGGCATGCGGGCCTTGGACCGGCCGGCCGCCAGCCGATCGATCATCGGCAGGGTGAAGGCGGCGGTCTTGCCGGTTCCGGTCTGGGCGATGCCGAGGACGTCACGGCCCTGGAGCGCGACGGGAATGGCCTGCGCCTGGATCGGAGTGGCGGTGGTGTAGCCCGTATCGGCGACGGCCTGGAGCGTCGCGGGCGACAGGCCAAGTTCGGAAAATTCGGTCATTCAGCAGCAATGGGGGCGGACGGCCCGCTCTAAGGTCGAGAGCCGGCAAACCGCGGCGGCGCGGACGGCGATCGCCACGCGCGCCGGAAGATACGGCGTGACGGCCGCGAGTCAAACGCGTTCTACGCCCTAAGCGTTTCCGCTATGGCTGGTCTAGGCTGTTGCGAACGCCGCCAACGGTCAAAGCCGAAGGATCAGACGTCCAGATCGGCGGCGGCGAACTCGGCGTTTTCCTGGATGAAGCGGAAGCGGAGCTCGGGCTTTCGGCCCATGAGGGCCTCGACCAGGTCTTCCACCGTCTCCTCGGCGCGGGGCAGGGTGACGCGCGCCAGGGTCCGGCTGGCCGGATCCATGGTGGTTTCCTTGAGCTGGCTAGGCATCATCTCGCCCAGACCCTTGAAGCGCCCGATCTCCGGCTTCTTGCCCTTGAACTCGGTGGTCAGCAGCTCCTCGCGGTGAGCGTCATCGCGGGCGTAGATGGTCTTGCCGCCATGGCTCATCCGATAGAGCGGGGGCAGGGCCAGGTAGAGGCGGCCCGAACGGATGAGGTCGGGCATGGTCCGATAGAAGAAGGTGATCAGCAGCGAGGCGATGTGAGCGCCGTCCACGTCGGCGTCGGTCATGATCACCACGCGCTCGTAGCGCAGATCCTCTTCCTTGAACTTCTTGCCCGGCTGGACGCCGAGGGCGAGGAGCAGGTCCGACAGCTCCTTGTTGGCGGTGAGCTTGTCGAGCGAGGCCGAGGCGACGTTCAGGATCTTGCCGCGCAAGGGCAGGATAGCCTGGGTCTTGCGATCGCGAGCCTGCTTGGCCGAGCCGCCGGCGGAATCGCCCTCGACCAGGAAGATTTCGGTGCCGTCCGCGGCCTGGCCGGAACAGTCGGCGAGCTTGCCCGGCAGCCGCAGCTTGCGGGTTGCCGAGGCGCGGGCGACTTCCTTGTCGCGGCGTCGCTTGAGGCGTTCTTCGGCCCGGTCGATGACGAACTGCAGGAGGGCGTTGGCGGCCTTCGGCTGGGCGGTGAGCCAGTGGTCGAACGGATCGCGCAGGGCGTTCTCCACGAGCCGCTGGGCCTCGGAGGAGGAGAGCTTCTCCTTTGTCTGGCCTTGGAACTCAGGGTTGGCGATGAAGACGCTGACCAGGGCGCCCGCCTGGGCGACGACGTCCTCGGCGGTGATCAGGCCGCCCCGCTTTTCGCCGGTGAGCTCCGCATATTGCTTGAGGCCGCGGGTGAGGGCTGCGCGAAGCCCGGCCTCATGCGTTCCGCCTTCCGGCGTGGGAACGGTGTTGCAGTAGGACTGCATGAAGCTGTCGGCCTCGCCGAACCCGGCCGGGGTCCAGGTGACCGCCCATTCGACCTTGCCGGTCTCGCCCGGGCGCTCGTAGCGGCCGGCGAAGGGCTCGGGGGTGACGGTTTCGACGGACTTCACCCGCTCGGCCAGGAAGTCCGCCAGGCCGTTGGGGAAACGGAAGGTCGCCTCGGACGGGGTCTGGTCGTGGATCCGCGAGGGATCGCAGCTCCAGCGGATCTCGACGCCACCGAAGAGATAGGCCTTCGACCTGGCCATCCGATAGAGGCGCGCCGGCTTGAAGGCGCAGCCTTCGCCGAAGATCTGCTCGTCCGGCAGGAAGCTGATCGCCGTGCCCTTCTTGCGGGTCGGGTTCAGCTTCTCGATGGAGCCCAGAGCCTTGCCGCGGCTGAAGGATTGCCGCCACTCGAAGCCGTCCTTCCAGGCGGTGACGTCGACCCGCTCCGAGAGCGCGTTGACCACCGAAACGCCCACGCCATGGAGGCCGCCGGAGGTTTCGTAGGCCTTGCCGGAGAACTTACCCCCCGAGTGCAGGACGGTCATGATGACTTCAAGGGCGGACTTGCCCGGATGCTTGGGGTGCGGGTCGACGGGTATGCCGCGGCCGTCGTCCTTCACGGTCAGGCGACCGTCCGCGTCCAGGCGGACGTCGATGACCTTGGCGTGGCCGGCCACCGCCTCGTCCATGGCGTTGTCCAGCACCTCGGCGAAAAGGTGGTGCAGGGCCCGCTCGTCGGTGCCGCCGATGTACATGCCTGGCCGCTTGCGGACCGGCTCCAGGCCCTCCAGGACTTCGATGTCCTTGGCGGAATAGCCACTGGTCGGCTTCTCCCCCAGCACCACGGGATCTGGGCGCGGCTCATGGCTTTGGGCCAGGGGCGCGGCCGGCGCCGGGTTGAGCGCGTCATCGAAGAGGGAGGCTTGGGGGGAAGCGGCCTTGGACATGCGACCTGAAAATGGAACGATTCGAGACCACGCCATATGAATCGCCGAGCCGTTCAAATCAATGCGACCGGCCGACAGAAGGGTGGACGAGAGCCGTTAAGACCATAGCCGCGTGGTGCGATGCGATGACGGAGCGGTGAGATGAGGATACTGCCCCCGATCCTGGTCCTGGGACTGCTCATCCTGATGGCCGTGCTCCGGGCCCTTGCGCCTGGTCCGCTGATCCGACCGCCTTGGCCGTGGCTTGGTCTCGTTCCGCTGCTCCTGGGGCTTGGGCTGCTGATCTCAGGTTCGGGGCGCTTTCGAAAGATCGGGACCAACCTGAAGACCTTCGACGAGCCCGGCGTCCTGGTGACGGACGGTCCGTTCCGGTTCAGCCGCAACCCCATGTACCTTGGCTTTCTCCTCCTGCTGCTGGGCGTTGCGGCCATTATGGGAGCTGGCACGCCCTTCGTGGGGCCGCTCGCCTTCGCCCTGGCCGCCGCGCTCTGGTACATACCTTTCGAAGAGCGGATGATGCGGGCGAAGTTCGGGGAGGCTTACGAGGCCTATTCCCGCAAGGTTCGGCGCTGGATCTGAGCGAGGGTGAGATGGCCGGTCGACCGCTGCGCATCGGGGTGCTGGGCGCGGCGCGGATCGCCCCGCAGGCGGTCATCGCGCCAGCAGCGGCGACCGGCGTGGCGGAGGTGGTGGCGGTCGCGGCGCGTGATATCGACCGCGCCCGCGCCTTCGCGACCGAGCACGGCGTTCCGATCGTAGCGACGGACTACCAGAACTTGATCGAACATCCGGAGGTGGACGCGATCTACAATGCGCTGCCGCCCTCGCGGCATGCGGAGCCGACCATCGCCGCCCTGGCGGCGGGCAAGCCCGTGCTCTGCGAAAAGCCGTTCGCCATGAACGCCGGTGAGGCCCAGGCCATGGTGACCGCCAGCCGCAACCATGGGCAGGTTCTGATGGAGGCCTTCCACTATCGTTTCCATCCGCTGTTCGAACGGGTGCTGGACATCGTCGCGTCAGGCGAGATCGGCGAGGTGCGGCGGATGAAGGCCGTGTTCTCCACTTCCATCGACCAGACCGACACCGAGCTCCGGTACGATCCCGCGCTCGGCGGCGGGGCGCTCATGGACCTCGGGACCTACTGCTTACACTGGGTGCGGACGATCGCCGGAGCCGAGCCGAAGGTGACCGCAGCCAGCTGTCTCCTCGGAGCGTCCGGTGTCGACATCTCGACAAAGGCCACGCTGGCGTTCGGCCGCGGCGTGGTGGCCGAGATCGCCTGCGACATGGCGGGCCCGGTGCGCGCGACCTTGGACGTCGAGGGCGCGGAAGGGCGGATGCGCGTGATCAATCCGCTGGCGCCGCAACTTGGCCACGTGATCGAGGTGACGCGGGAAGGGGAGGCCGCGCGACAAGAGACCGCCAGTCGTGAGCCGACCTACGACTTCCAGCTTCGCGCCTTCGTCGACGCGGTGCGGGGCCAGGAGACGCCGCTGACGGGCGGGGACGACGCCGTGGCCCAGATGGACCTCATCGACAGGATCAGGGCGGCCTCGAGGCGGAAATGAAAAGGCCGCGGATCGCTCCGCGGCCTTCGCGTCTCGCTTCAAGCAGCGATCAGCACTTGAAGTACATGTCGAACTCCACCGGGTGCGGGTGGAGCTGGAGGCGCATGACCTCTTCCATCTTCAGCTCGATGTAGGCGTCGATGAAATCGTCATCCATGACGCCGCCGGCCTTCAGGAAGGCGCGGTCCTTGTCGAGGTTTTCCAGGGCTTCACGCAGGGAGCCGCAGACTTCCGGAACCTTCTTCTGCTCGCGCGGGGGCAGGTCGTAGAGGTTCTTGTCCTGGGCCGCGCCCGGGTCGATCTGGTTGATGATGCCGTCGAGGCCGGCCATCAGCAGGGCGACGAAGGTCAGGTAGGGGTTGCCCATCGGGTCCGGGAAACGGGCCTCGATGCGCTTGGCCTTCGGCGAGTCGACGTGCGGGATGCGGATCGAGGCCGAGCGGTTGCGGGCCGAATAGGCCAGCTTCACCGGGGCTTCGTAGCCGGGCACCAGGCGTTTGTAGGAGTTGGTGGTCGAATTCGAGAAGGCGTTGATCGCCTTGGCGTGCTTGATGATGCCGCCGATGTACCAGAGGCACATCTGCGAGAGGCCGGCGTACTTGTCGCCGGCGAACAGCGGCTTGCCGTCGGCCCAGATCGACTGGTGGACGTGCATGCCCGAACCGTTGTCGGCGAACATCGGCTTGGCCATGAAGGTGGCCGTCTTGCCATAGGCCGCCGCCACGTTGTGGATGACGTACTTATAGAGCTGCATCCGGTCGGCCATGGTGATCATGGTGTCGAACTTCAGACCGAGCTCGTGCTGGGCTGGCGCCACCTCGTGGTGGTGCTTTTCCGGCTTCATGCCCAGTTCGCCCATGACAGCGAGCATCTCGCCGCGCAGATCCTGGCAGGAGTCCACCGGGTTGACCGGGAAGTAGCCGCCCTTCGGCCCCGGGCGATGGCCCATATTGCCTTCAGGATAGACCTTGCTCGAGTTCACCGGCAGTTCGGTCGAGTCATAGGAATAGCCGGTGTCGTGCGGGGCGGTGGACCAGCGCACGTCATCGAAGATGAAGAACTCGGCTTCCGGGCCGAAATAGACAGTGTCGCCGATGCCGGAGGACTTCACGTAGTTCAGGGCCGCCTTGGCGATCGAGCGCGGGTCACGGTTGTAGGGCGTGCCGGTGTCCGGGTTCACGATGTCGCACATCAGGCAGAGCGTGGTCTGCTGGTAGAACGGATCGATGATCGCCGTGTCCAGGTCGGGACGCAGCTTCATGTCGCTTTCGTTGATGGCCTTCCAGCCAGCGATGGACGAACCGTCGAACATCGTGCCGTCGGTGAGGAATTCCTCGTCGACCAGATCGATGTCGAAGGTGACGTGCTGCATCTTGCCGCGAATGTCGGTGAAGCGGACGTCGACGTATTTGACGTCCTTTTCCTTGATCTGATCCAGAATGTCCTTGGCGGTCGTGGCCATGGTGCTAATCCCCTTGAAAAATCCGAGTGGCTTGTAGTTCAGACGGCCGCGGCGCCGGTCTCTCCGGTCCGAATGCGAAGCACGTCGGTGACTTCCGAGACGAAGATCTTGCCGTCTCCGATGCGGCCGGTGCGGGCGGCCGTCACGATGGCTTCCAAGGCGGCTTCGAGCTGGTCGTCGGCGACCACCACCTCGATTTTGATCTTGGGCAGGAAGTCGACGACGTATTCGGCGCCGCGATAAAGCTCGGTGTGGCCTTTCTGACGGCCATAGCCCTTGGCCTCGATCACCGTCATGCCCTGGACGCCAAGCTCCTGGAGAGCTTCCTTCACCTCGTCCAGCTTGAACGGTTTGATGACGGCTTCGATCTTTTTCATACCAAGCTCACTCGTGTGCGCCGCCGAAGCGGTCGGGGGGTACGAGCACGCTCCGGGGAAGCGCTACAAGAGCCTTGGGCTTGCGGTTCCGTCGCGGGATCGTGCGAACATATTAATGCCTGAATTTTAATCAGCAGGCGCCCGCGAGGCGACCAGCGCGGGAAATCACATTTTCTGACCGGTTTGGCCGCGCTGGCCGCGCGCGACTTGGCTGTGGAGGGTGGGAAGCATGGACGACAGGACGCCAGTTCTAATCGGCGCGGGCCAATTCACGTACCGGGGAGAGCCGGGCGCATCGCCTTCCCCGACGGAACTGCTGAAGATTGCGGCGGAACGCGCCGCCGCGAACGCCGGTCTTGCCGCCGAAAAGCTCACCTTGATCGACAGCCTAGCCGTAGCGGGCTTCGCGATCGACGCGCCGGGCGAGCGCCGGATCGTTCCGCACTCCAGCAACCCTCCGGCAAGCCTGGCCAAACGCATAGGCGCGACGCCCCGTTTCGCCGTCTATTCGCACATGGGCGGCAACACGCCCCAGCAGTTGGTCAACATCGTCGCCGAGCGCATCGCCAAGGGAGAGAGCGAGTTCGCCCTGGTGATCGGCGGTGAGTTCCTTGGCTCCGCGACCAAGCGTCTCAAGCAAGGCCTGGGGTTCGACGATTGGGGCGAGGACGAGGATCTCCCGGCGCCTGCGCGCGTCGGCGATCCCCGACCGGGCGTCAGCGAGTACGAGGCCCGGCACGGCCTTGGACGGCCGATCAACTGCTATCCGCTGTTCGAAAATGCGCTGCGGGCGCGGGATGGCCGCTCAATTCCCGATCACCAGCGTCGCCTGGGAGAGCTCTTCGCCGGCTTCACGCGGGTCGCAGCCGAGAACCCTGAGGCCTGGTTTCCCATCGAGCGTTCGGCCGAGGAATTGATCACGGTCTCGGACCGAAACCGCATGGTCGGCTTTCCCTATCCCAAGTTCCTCAACGCCATCATGGAGGTGGACCAGTCGGCGGGCGTGCTGATGACCAGCGTGAAGAAGGCGCGGGAGCTGGGCGTGTCAGAGGACCGGTTCGTCTATCTCCATGGCTGCGCGGACGCGTCCGACCTCTGGTTTCCCCTTGAGCGGCAGAACTTCCATTCCAGTCCGGCCATGCGGCTGACCGGAAGGCGAGCGCTGGAGATGGCGGGGATCGGGATCGCGGACATCGGCCATATCGATCTCTATTCCTGCTTTCCGGTGGCGGTGGAGATCGGGGCGGAAGAACTGGGGCTCTCGGTGGACGATCCGCGTGGCCTGACGGTGACCGGCGGCCTGCCGTATATGGGCGGCCCAGGGAACAACTACGCCATGCACTCGATCGCGGTGATGATGCAGCGGCTGCGGGACGATCGCGGCGCTTACGGTCTCGTCACGGCGAACGGCTGGTACTTAACCAAGCAGTCGACGGGGATCTATTCGACGAGGCCGCCGCAAGCGCCGTTCGAGCGCGAAGATCCGAAGGTGTTGCAGGCCCAGATCGACGCCTTGCCCCACCCGGCCGTCATCGAGGCGCCAAGCGGACGGGCCGCAATCGAGACCTATACAGTGGTGCACGGCCGCGAGGGGTACATGATGGGTATCGTCGTCGGGCGTGATTCCGAAGGCCGCAGGTTCGTCGCCAACACGCCGAAGGATGAGGCGACCTTGGCCGATCTGGAGGCTAAGGAAGGCGTCGGACGCAACGGATCCGTCAGCCGCTCGGCCGATGGCGAACGCAACATATTCGTACCGGATTGATCAGATGACCCGACTTTACCTCATTCGCCATGGCAAGCCGGCCGCCGTCTGGGGTGAGGCCGACGAGGATCCGGGGCTCGACGAGACCGGCAAGGCGCAGGCGAACGCCGCGCGGGATTATCTGCTGTCCTTGCCTGAGGCGGACCGGCCCAAGCGGGTGGTGAGTTCGCCGCTGCGCCGTTGTCGCGAGACGGCGATGCCGACCGCCGAAGCGCTAGGCGTCGAGATCGAGATCGATCCGTTCGTCGGGGAGATCCCAACGCCAAAGGCGCTCAGCGCCGAGGAGCGCCCGACCTGGCTGCGCGGGGTCTTCCAGGGGCGCTGGAAGGATGTCGAGGGGGACCTGGACTACGACGCCTGGCGCCAGGACGTGGTGAAGTCGCTGCATGCGCGCGGCGACACGGCGGTCTTCTCGCATTACGTGGCCATCAATGCGGTGATGTCGCATCTGGCGGGCGATGAACGGGTGCTCGTCTTTCGGCCCGATCACGCCTCCATCTCCACGCTTGAGACGGACGGCGAGCGCCTGACCCTGGTCGAGCGCGGGCGCGAAGCGGCGACGCAGGTCCTGTAGGGGAATAGGCGTGGCTGGACGCAAGGTGATGACGGTCGCCGAAATGGCGGCCGCCGATCGTGAGGCGATCACCGCGGGAACGCCCGGGCTCGTCCTGATGGAGCGGGCTGGCGCGGCGGTGGTCGAGGCCATCGCCGAACGCTTCTCCCAGCGGGCCGTCTGCGTGCTCTGCGGCCCGGGCAACAACGGCGGCGACGGCTATGTGATCGCGCGCTTGCTGAATGAGCGTGGCTGGCCCGTGGAGGTCAGGGCCGTGGCCCCGCCGGCCACCGCCGACGCCCAGGCCGCCGCAGCGCGGTGGGAGGGAGGCCTCGTCGCCTTCGACGCGCCGCTGGAAGCTCGCCTATTCGTGGACGCCATGTTCGGCGCAGGGCTTGCGCGTCCCTTGAATGGGGAAGCGGCCGCCATGGCCTCGCGCCTGGCGAGCCAGCCAGACGCGGTGGTGGCGGTGGATATCCCTTCGGGCTTGCCCGGCGACACTGGAGCGCCTGCGGGGCCCGTAGTCGTCGCCGGACTGACCGTGACCTTCCACGCCAAGAAGCCGGCCCACGTGCTGCAGCCCGGCCATCAATTGTGCGGCGAGGTGGTGGTGGCCGACATTGGCCTGGACGACGGTCCGGCGATGCTCATCGAGAACAGTCCCGAGGCCTGGCTGGCCGACTTTCCTTGGCCCGGCCCGGGCACCCATAAACATGCGCGGGGAAGATTGGTCGTCGTTTCCGGGGAAGCATGGAACACCGGCGCGGCGAGGCTTTCGGCGAGGGCCGGGTTGAGGATGGGCGCGGGCCTGGTGACCGTGCTCTCGCCGACGGACGCGCTTTCGGTGAACGCGGCCCACCTCGAGGCCGTGATGCTGCGAGGCTTCGACACCGAGGCCGAGCTGGAGCAGGCCGCCGCCGACGTGGACGCCGCGATCATCGGTCCTGCCGCCGGCGTGACGGAGAACACGCTTCTCAACGTTCTGGCCCTGGCCCGCACCGGCGCGGCCCTGGTGATCGACGCCGACGCGATCACGGTCTTCCGGGACGATCCGGAAGAGCTGTTCTCCGTACTGGACGTGGATGATGTGCTGACGCCGCATCCTGGCGAATTCGAGCGCCTCTTCCCGGGGGTGCTACGCGAGGCGCCCGAGCGGATCACCGCCGCAAGGCGCGCGGCCCAGCGGGCGGACGCCATCGTGCTGCTCAAAGGGGCCGATACGGTGATCGCCGCGCCGGACGGGCGGGCCTGCGTCAACACCAATGGTTCGCCATGGCTGGCGACCGCCGGCTCCGGCGACGTGCTGGCCGGCTTCATCGGGTCCTTGATCGCCCAGGGCATGGAGAGTTTCGAGGCGGCTTGCGCGGCCGCCTGGATCCATGCCGAGGCGGCCGAGATGCATGGCCCTGGCCTGATCGCCGAAGACCTTCCCGGGCTCGCGCCCCCCGTGCTGCGCAGGCTTTACGAGGAACGGATCGACTGACCTGTGGCGGCGTGGCGGGAAGCATGCTACCGCAGCGCCAAGATGACCTTGATCCTTCAACGCGCAGCCATCGTAGCGTGGCCGGCAATCGCCGGCGCCGCCGCTATTTGCGCGCGGGAGGGAAGGGGCGTCTAGGACCGGCCGAAAGCCGACCTGCAAGCCAAACCCCTCCCGGCGACGGGAGGGGTTTCGCTTTTTCGGCGGCTCCTTGCGGCGCGGGACAGATGGAGCCTTCCATGACTTCCTTCACGCCGGAGCTTGTCGTCGCCCTCGTGCTTTTCGCGTTCGTTTCCTCGATCACGCCTGGGCCCAACAACACCATGCTGATGGCTTCGGGGGCCAATTTCGGCTTTCGAGCAACTATCCCGCACCTGCTTGGCGTGTCCGGAGGCTTCTTCCTGCTGGTGCTGGCCGCTGGTCTTGGCCTCGGAGGTCTGTTCGCGGCCTATCCGCCGTTGCACGACATCCTGGCCGTGGTCGGCGGGGCCTATCTCCTTTGGCTCGCCTGGAAGATCGCGACCTCCAAGGGCCTCGGCATCGGAGATGGAGGCGCGCGGCCCCAGACCTTCCTGCAGGCGGCGGCCTTTCAATGGGTGAATCCGAAGGCCTGGGCCATGGCGCTCGGCGGGGTCACCGCCTATGCGCCGCGAGAGAACTATGTCGTGAACATCTTCCTGGTTTCGGCGATCTTCACCATCGTGAACCTGCCGTGCGTGGCCAGCTGGACCGGATTTGGCGTCGGCCTACGTCGGTTCCTCGACCGCCCCGCCGTCCTGCGGACCTTCAACATCGCCATGGCGCTGCTGCTGGTGCTCTCGCTCGTGCCGGTGGCCTTGGAGCTTATCGGCAGCCGCACCTGACGGCGGCCCCCCTTCGCCAAGGCTTCGGAGGGCATCCTGCTTCGAATGAGAGGTCTGGACTTGTCCTGCGAAGCTCGGGACCGGACTTGAGGGCGGCCCTCCTTCGCCAAGGCTTCGGAGGGCATCCTGCTTCGAATGAGAGGTCTGGACTTGTCCTGCGAAGCTCGGAGAGCGAAGCAGGATGGTGCGGGCGAGAGGACTCGAACCTCCACGCCTTGCGGCGCTGGAACCTAAATCCAGTGCGTCTACCAGTTCCGCCACACCCGCGTTCCGAGGCAGGCTTTATGGGACAAAGCTGGCCAGGGCAAGCCGGCCGTAGGTGAGCTTAGGGCGCACGTCGTAGATCAGCATTCCATCGTCGGCATGCGGGGCGAGCAGGTCGCGGAGCTCGGCGTCGAAGGCGGCGGCGCGTTCAGCGCCCATCTTGCGGCGAGCCCATGCGCCGCGAGAGTGCTCACCCTCGATAAAGTCTTCGACCGACTGCCGGATCGTCGTCGGAAAGGTCTCTTCGCCCTGGACATCGACCCACGCGCGGTAGGTCTCGCCCTCGGCCTCGAAGGCGGGACGATCGTAGGTCCCGCCCATGAGTTCGATCCAGCGCTTCAAGAAGGCCGGCCAGCGGTCGGCCCACGGCGGCTGATGAGGTTCGTCGCCGGCTATGATGGCGAGTAGGCCGTCCTGCGCGACATGGGGCCGAAGACGAGGAGCGAGGACTTCGAGGCGCATCCAGTGAATGCTGGCGCCAGCGGTGATCAGGTCATACGGCCCCGCCAGCGGCGCGGCCTCCGCGTCGGCTACGATCCAGTTGATGTTGGTGGCTAGCGCCAGTGACTTGGCCGCGGCGATCATGGCCTGCGCCGGATCGACGGCGTCCACGCCATCGAACCTCCCGGCCAGGGGCAGGGTCAGCTTGCCTGGGCCGCAGCCAAGGTCGAGCAGACGGCCGCGGCGGGGCGCAAGTTCGGCGAGCCGAGCGATGAGGGCGTCAGGATAGGGGGCGCGATGCGCGTAGGCGCGGGCGACGTCAGGATCGTCGAACGCGCGACGGCGGTGAGTGTCTTCGATCGCGCTCATCATGTCTCCCAGCCCGCGAAGCAAGGCTAAGGGCCGGCCGGCGCAGGAGAAAGCGCCGTCTTTGCGCTTGGACAGACGCGTGCGAAATGACATAAGAGCGCCCGCTCGCGGCCGCTCGTTCGGCGGCGCATACCTTTTCACCCCTAGGGCGGACCTGCCGGCGCGAGCCTGCGCCGCACTCCGGAATTCAAGAATGTCGATGCAGATCGTTGAAAAGTCTGGCGAAGGCCTGAGCCGCGTCTATGGCGTGACCGTCCCGGTCGCGGACCTGAACGAGCGGCTCGAGGCGCGGATCACCGAGATCACGCCGCAGCTCAACATCAAGGGTTTCCGTCCCGGCAAGGTGCCGGCGGCCCACGTGCGTCGCCTGCATGGCAAGGCCCTGATGGCCGAGGTGGTCGAGCAGACCATCTCCGAAACCGCCCAGAAGGTGCTGGAAGACAACAAGCTGCGCCCCGCCGGCGAGCCGGACCTGAAGCCGGAAGGCGACATGGCCCAGGTGATCGAGGGCAAGGCCGATCTCGCCTATGAGATGGCCGTCGAGATCATGCCGGATTTCGAGCCGACCGACCTTTCGAAGATCGCGCTCACCCGTCCGGTCTATGAGCCGACGGAAGAGGAAGTGAACGAAGCGGTCGAAGAACTCGCCAAGCAGAACCGCACCTACGAGCCGCGCACCGGCAAGTCGCAAAAGGCCAAGGATGGCGACCAGCTGCTGATCGACTTCGTGGGGCGGATCGACGGCGAAGCCTTTGAAGGCGGTTCGGCGACCGACGCCGAACTCGTGCTCGGCTCCGGCCAGTTCATCCCGGGCTTCGAGGAACAGCTCGTCGGCGCCAAGCCGGGCGACGAGGTGATCGTGAAGGTGACCTTCCCCGCCGACTACCAGGCCGCGAACCTTGCCGGCAAGGACGCCGAGTTCACCACCACGGTGAAGGAAGTCCGCGCACCGGTGGAAGCCAAGGCCGACGACGCCATGGCCGAGCGCCTGGGCGTCGAGAGCCTGGAGAAGCTCAAGGAGCTGCTGAAGTCGAACCTGGAAGCCCAGTATTCCGGCGCCTCCCGCTTCAAGCTTAAGCGCGCCCTGCTGGACGTGCTGGACGAGAAGCATGACTTCCCGCTGCCGCCGAAGATGGTCGAGGCCGAGTTCAACGCCATCTGGCAGCAGGTCCAGGCCGACAAGGAACGCGGCTCGCTGCCGCCGGAAGACGCCGAGAAGTCCGATGAGCAACTGCAGTCGGAATATCGCAAGATCGCCGAACGCCGCGTGCGGCTTGGTCTGGTGCTCGCCGAGATCGGCCGCCTGAACAACGTGCAGGTGACCGACCAGGAGCTGCTGGACGCCATGCGCAACGAGGCCATGCGCTATGGCCCGCAAGCTCAGCAGATCTTCGACCTGTTCCGCCAGAACGCCGGCATGCAGGCTCAGCTCCGCGCGCCGATCTTCGAGGACAAGGTGGTCGACCTGATCATCGGCAAGGCCGAGGTTAAGGACGAGAAGGTCTCCAAGGACGATCTCCTGAAGGAAGACGACATGCCGGAAGGCTACGGCGCCTAAGGGTTCCTAGATCCTCGCCCAGCGGGCGAGCATCCGTCCAAGACATGCAAAATCCCTCCCGCCCGCGGGAGGGATTTTCTTTTCGCGCCGATACGTCACCTTGCGCTGGCCTCCTCGCCACGCGATATCGGAGGGGACGCGGCTCTGCGCGCAGAGTCGACCAATCAGAGAGGCTTCCCTTTATGCGTGACCCGCAGATCACCGCGCTGAACCTCGTGCCCATGGTGGTGGAGCAGACCAGCCGCGGCGAGCGCGCCTTCGACATCTTCTCGCGCCTGCTCAAGGAGCGGGTGATCTTCCTGAACGGCCCGGTGGAGGACGGCATGTCGGCGCTGATCTGCGCCCAGCTGCTCTATCTCGAGGCCGAAAACCCCAAGAAAGAGATCCAGATGTACATCAACTCCCCCGGCGGGGTGGTGACGTCCGGTCTCGCGATCTACGACACCATGCAGTACATCCGCTCGCCGGTGGTGACGCTGTGCATGGGCATGGCGGCTTCGATGGGCTCGTTCCTGCTGATGGCCGGCGAAAAGGGGCAGCGGATCGCCCTGCCCAACAGCCGGATCATGGTGCACCAGCCCTCGGGCGGCTATTCGGGCAAGGCCTCGGACATCGAGCGCCACGCCGAAGATATCATCAAGACCAAGCGCCGGCTGAACGAAATCTACGCCAAGCACACCGGCCGCTCCTATGAAGAGGTCGAGGAAAAGCTCGACCGCGACACCTTCATGACTCCGGAAGAGGCCAAGGACTGGGGCCTCGTGGACCACGTGATCGAGCGTCGCGCGGAGGACTGATTCCTCCGATGCCGCGTCACGTCCTGATCGTGGGCGGCACCGGCATGCTTGCAGGACTAGCAGAGGCGCTCGCCAGGGATGGCGGGCGCCTTTCGCTTTTGTCCCGGCGTGCGTCCGAGGTCGCCGGAGGGGACGGCTTCGATTGCGACTACCACGACGAAGCCGATTTCGTGCGCGCACTCGAGGCCGCGATCGCGAAAGCAGGGCCGGTCGATCTGGCCGTCGCGTGGTTCCACACCTTGAAGATCCCCGCGCCGCGGCGGCTGGCCGAACGCGTGCAGGGGCGGATGTTCCAGGTGCTGGGAAGCGCGACCGGCGATCCTGCTCATCCTGATCGACTGGGAAGGGCGGCTGCTGTCGCTGACGGACTTCCGGACTGCAGCCTTCGACAAGTCGTGTTGGGCTTCAAGGTCGATGAGGGCGGCTCGCGATGGCTGACCCACGAGGAGATTTCCCAGGGCGTGCTGGAGGCGATCCGCAGCGACCGCGCCTATAGCGTCATCGGTCAGCTCGAGCCGTGGTCGGCCCGGCCGTGAGCCGCTGAGCCGCCAGGTCGAAGAGCTGCAGGCGGCCTGCTTCCGAGGTGACCGCGATGCGATCGAAGTCCCGGCCATCGGCGGCTCGCAGGTCGGCGAAGAGACCGGCGGGGTCCTCGTGGAAGTGCAGAAACGCCTTGCCGCGTAGATAGAAGACCCCACGCTTCTTTTCCGTGAGGCCGGCTAGGCTGCGCAGTCGGATCAGCAGCGGCTCGAGTTCGTCGAGGCTTTGCTGGCCAGCGTGCCGCATCAATCCTCTCGCGGATATTGCCCAGGGCGCGCCAGATAGTACTCCGCAGCAGGCGAGCCGTCCGCAGCTTCCACCGCTGCGTTGAAGACGCGCTCATCGAAGCCGCCGCGAGCCAGGCGCTTGGTTTCGCGCGCCGTTTCGATCTCCTCAAGGCTGAGGCCTGCAGCGCGCGCCAGGGCGTGAACCACCTCCAGCACATCGGCGAGTTCTGCGACGAGCTCGTCAGGGCTGGCGTCGCGCGCCTCAGCCGCCTCCTCGACGAGCTTCTCCTTGAGGGCGGCGATGAACTCGCCATCGTTCTCGAGCCGGCGCTCGAACACCTGCAGCCCCTGGTCGCGCATCATCTGCGGAAGGCCGTCGCGGATGAGCTTTTGCACGCGGAAACGCATGTGGTCCTCGGCGCTCAGGGCTTTTCCTGGAAGACGCGGTAGCCGGGCTCGTCGGCGATGGCGAGCATCTCGCGATCCCCGCTAGTGTCACCATAGGCCGCGCGCAGCCGGATGTCGGGTCCGAACACCTCCTGGAGGCGTCGCACCTTCTCCGCGCCGCGGCAGTTGGCGCTGGCGAACGCGCCGGTGGCGCGATCCTGCTCATCGAAGACCAGCTCGGTGCCCAGGAGCATGTCGGCGCCCAGGCCACGGGCGAATGGCGCAACGACGAGCTGGGGCGAGGCGGTCACGATCACCAGCTTGGCCCGGCGCTGTCCCCAACGCCGCCAGGTGCGGACGGCGTCCGGCCGAAGCAGGCGAGGCGCCATGAGCTTGGCGAAAGCCTGGGCGTCGGCTTCGATCCGCTCGCGGGGGACTCCGCGCAGGAATTCCTTCGTCGCCGCGGCCTTGATGCGCCCGCGGTTGCGGTGTCCGAGATAGGCGATGGCGGCCGGCACGAGGCGGATAAGGCCAATGTGATAACGCACCGCGCCGGCGCGCCAGCGCAGGAACGCAGTGTAGCTGTCGCGCGTGGTCAAGGTTCCGTCGAAGTCGAACGCGACCACGCCTGCGTCGTCGATGCGCTCATCCAAGGATTCCAACGGGGCGCTCCCTATGCGCCGCAGTTGTCGTCTAGCCATATGTCCCCCAACACGCCGCCTACTGCGACATGTCAACTCAGGCGCTGCGTGGAAGAGCTAGGAATCAGCCCATTTCGGGACCGCATTTTTCCTTGCCCTATCGATCTCTTGCGCCAGTTCGACACAATCCCATCTAGAGATTCGGACATGCCCGCCATCGGGCGCCCGACCGCCAAATATCACTTCGGCTTGCCGAAGGCTTGTGATCGCGGCGCGGATCGGGGAATGTCAAGGATTAGACAACCCCGGGCACGTATCCTGCACTGATGGCGTCAGGGACGCACCCCGGGCCAGCGAAGGCGAAGACTTCGGTCCGCGTCGTCGAGAGAGTGAGAAAACGACCATGACCAAGGCCGCGAGCGGGGACTCCAAGAGCACTCTGTATTGCTCTTTCTGCGGCAAGAGCCAGCATGAGGTCCGCAAGCTTATCGCGGGTCCGACCGTGTTCATCTGTGATGAATGCGTCGAGCTGTGCATGGATATCATTCGGGAAGAGCACAAGATTTCCTTCGTGAAGTCGAAGGACGGCGTGCCGACTCCGCGGGAGATCCGCGAGGTTCTCGACGACTACGTGATCGGGCAGGACCACGCCAAGAAGGTGCTCTCGGTCGCGGTCCACAATCACTACAAGCGCCTGAACCATGCGACGAAGAACAACGACGTCGAACTGGGCAAGGCCAACATCCTGCTGATCGGGCCGACCGGCACCGGCAAGACCCTGCTCGCGCAGACGCTCGCCCGAATCATCGACGTGCCCTTCACCGTGGCCGACGCCACGACGCTGACCGAAGCGGGCTATGTCGGCGAGGACGTCGAGAACATCATCCTGAAGCTGCTGCAGGCGGCCGACTATAATGTCGAGCGTGCGCAGCGCGGCATCGTCTATATCGACGAGGTCGACAAGATCAGCCGCAAGTCGGATAACCCGTCGATCACACGCGACGTGTCGGGCGAGGGTGTCCAGCAGGCCCTGCTGAAGATCATGGAAGGCACGGTCGCGTCGGTGCCGCCGCAGGGCGGCCGCAAGCATCCGCAACAGGAATTCCTGCAAGTCGACACGACCAACATCCTCTTCATCTGCGGTGGCGCGTTCGCCGGGCTTGAAAAGATCATCTCGGCGCGCGGGCAGGGCACCTCGATCGGCTTCGGCGCGAAGGTGTCGGATCCCGACGAGCGTCGCACCGGCGAGATCTTCCGCCAGGTGGAGCCGGACGACCTGCTGCGCTTTGGCTTGATCCCCGAGTTCATCGGCCGTCTGCCGGTGATCGCGACCTTGGACGATCTCGACGAGGCCGCCCTGGTCAAGATCCTGACCGAGCCGAAGAACGCCTTCGTCAAGCAGTACCAGCGTCTGTTCGACATGGAGAATGTCGGCCTGACTTTCACCGACGACGCGCTCAGCGCCGTGGCCCGCAAGGCCATCCAGCGCAAGACCGGCGCCCGCGGGCTGCGCTCGATCCTCGAAGGCATCCTGCTCGACACCATGTACGAGTTGCCGACTTATGACGGCGTCGAAGAGGTGGTGGTCAACGCCGAGGTCGTCGAAGGGCGAGCCCAGCCTCTGGTGATCTACGCCGAGCGTCGCGACAAGGGCGGTGCGGCCTAGCCTGAACGGCTCTCGCAATAAACAAGCCCCGCGGAGCGATCCGCGGGGTTTTTCTTCGCCTACTTGCCGGCTTCGCGAGGCCTGAGACGCTGCGTCCAATCTAGGGTCGTAAGCCAATAGCGGCTGGTCCGCGCGAGAAAGCCGTCGCTCCTGCGGGCCTCGATCCAGCCGTTCAACAGGTTGAGCATGTCCGCATCGCCCTTGCGGATCGCGAAGGCCGATGCCGTCTTGGCCAAAGGCTCGCCTTCGATCACGACGTAACGATCCGGGGCCTTGGCCGCGAGCAGCCGCGGGACGGGCGCCTTGTGAGCGAGGGCGCTCACGGCCCCAGCGTCGAGCGCGCGCTCGGCCGAGGTCAGGTCGGGGAACTGCTCGATGGTCGCGAGCGGCAGCTTCAGCTTCACGAAGTGCACCGCGGGCGCGCCGCGCACCACGGCGACGACGACGCCGGTCTTGTCCAGGGCGGCAAGTTGGACGGGCGCCTTGCCGGCGGCGACGATGGAGACGTCGCTCTCGCCGTAGGGGAGGGTGAACCAGGCTTGTCGCAGCCAGCCCGGCTCGATCGCGAGAGAGGCGGCGATCAGGTCGCAGTCGCCCATGTTCAATCGCGCGAACATGTCGTCATAGGTGACCGGCACGAATTCCGCGCCGAGATCGAAATCCGAGGCCAGCCTGTGCGCGATGTCGACCTCGTGCCCGATCCACCGGCCGCGCGGCGTCTTGATGGCGTATGGGGCGCCTTCGACCACGCAGACCTTGAGCGCGCCGCGCTTGACGGCATCGTCGAAGGTGGCGGCCCCTGCGCCGCTCGAGGCCAGCAGCAAGCCCAGAAGAACGCCCGTCGCCCAGCCCCGTCGCATGTGGATCGCCTCCCCAAAATCGCTTGGATGAGAGATGTGTCTTCCGCCGCTGACAAGGGCTATTTTCAACAAAGGGTTGTTGAGGCTAGGCTTCGGATAACGGAGTCATCGCGAGGGGCTGGGATGCGTGTCGGGCTTATGGTCACCGCGGCGGTGATGGGGCTATGGACCGCGCCTGCGACGCCCGCCAAGGCCGACTCCTATGTCGATTGCTCCTCTTCGGGCTATCGACGGAACTACTGCCCAATCTATTCCAGCGGCCGCGTCTGGCTGGATTACCAGTACAGCAACGACAACGGGCCATGCATCGAAGGCCAGACCTGGGGCTGGGACGGCCGCGGGGTCTGGGTCGACCGGGGATGCCGCGGCCGGTTCCGGGTGGAGGATCGCTATGGCGGGGGCGGTCACAACGACAAGGACAACACGGCCGCAGTGGTGGGCGGGCTGCTGATCGGCGGTCTTCTGCTGGGCGCCCTGGCCGCCAGCAACAAGAACGACGGCGGCTCGTCGTCCTCCGGGGATTCACGCCAGGCCGTGGACAGCTGTTCCAACGAGGCGATGAACGAGGCGTCGCGCTATGGGCAGCGGCCGCGGGTTGATCGCATCACCTCCACCCGCCCACAGGGGCGCGGCTACTCGGTGCAAGGCTATGTCACGGCCGATGTCGGGCCGCGGGACGTCACCTACAGCTTCAACTGCGACTATGACGGTCGCTATGCGCGGGTGGATTTGAACTGATGAGACATCTGCTGATCGCTTCGTTGAGCGCGTTGGCGCTGGTCCAAGCCGGATGTGATCGCCGTCAGGAGGAGACGGCCCAATCTTCCGCGGAGCAGCCGCCGGCCGCGCCGGGCGGGCCGGCGCCGCAGGCGGCTGCTCCCGCTCCGGTCGCAGCGATCCTCGCGCCTGAGGGCCAGTTCGAGGCCGTCACCAACACCGCCATGAGCGTTACGGGGGACCTGACCGCGGCCGCGGGCGCCCTAAGCTTCGCACAGGGACAGAGCTATGGCCTGAGCGGGGTTGCGGTGGCCAAGGGCGCGGACCCGTACGCCAGCACCAAGGCGAGCTTCGCCAGTCTCATCAATGTGCCCGACGCTGCGGAGCTGCGTGTGTTCAAGGTGAGCCGGGAAGAGAAGGGCCAGGCCCGGAACGGCGGCCTTTGCGGCGCGGATGCGGCCACCTATGTCGTCACTCACCAGGGCGTGGACGGCGGCGCCTCGCCCGCGCTGTTCGTCGTGGCGTTCAAGGGGGCGGCGGCGCCCAGCGCCTCGACCCCGGAGGCCGACCTTTGCGGGACCTATATGTACGCTCCCAAAGGCGCGGCTCAGGGCTGAGCCCATTTGCGACAAAAAATGTAAAACATTCCGGTCGGAAAGCTCTGGACGAGTTGTTGAAAACCGCCGGATTCCGCCATTTTCCGCTCAGCGCTGCTTGAGTAACTGGCGTATCTCTTCCTAGACAGATCGCCGCGCACCTTGTGGCTGCGCTTGAATGCCGGTGCGAAGCGTCCACATAAATGAACCGACACGCCGCCCGTAAAGGCGGACGGGCCGTCCGACTCAGACGCATCGTCTGATGTGACCGCGGCTCGGGGGCCGAGCCTGACCTCCCAACAGGCCGGCAGGAGTTAGAACGCATCATGTCCGAGAATAAGACCCTTCCCATTCTACCGCTGCGGGACATCGTGGTGTTCCCGCATCAACCGGTGCCGCTCTTCGTGGGCCGGGAGAAATCCGTACGCGCGCTCGAAGAGGCGATGCGGGGCGAAGGCAAGCAGATCCTGCTCGCGACCCAGAAGGACAAGGACGACGACGATCCGTCGCCCCAGGCCATCTATGACGTCGGGGTCGTCGCCACGGTTCTGCAGCTGCTGAAGCTTCCGGACGGCACCGTTAAGGTGCTGGTCGAAGGCAAGGCGCGCGCCGGCATCACCCGCTTCACCGCGCAAGAGGAGTTCTATGAAGCCGAGATCGCCCTGATCTCGGAAGACGGCGGAGCCTCGCCCGAGGCCGAGGCGCTGTCGCGCGCCGTGGTCGAGCAGTTCGAGAACTACGTCAAACTGAACAAGAAGGTGCCGCCGGAGGCCCTGGCCTCGATGCCGCAGGTGGAGTCGCCAGGCGAACTGGCCGACCGCATCGCCAGCCACCTTTCGGTGAAGATCGCCGAGAAGCAGAGCCTGCTCGAGATCTTCAACGTCGTGAAGCGTCTGGAAAAGGTCTACGCCCTGATGGAGGGCGAGATCAGCGTCATGCAGACGGAGAAGAAGATCCGTAACCGCGTGAAGCGCCAGATGGAGAAGACGCAGCGCGAGTACTATCTGAACGAGCAGATGAAGGCCATTCAGCGCGAGCTGGGTGAGCAGGACGATCAGCGCGACGAGCTGATCGAACTCGAAAAGCGTATCAAGAAGACGAAGCTTTCCAAGGAAGCCCGGGCCAAGGCCGAGGGCGAACTGAAGAAGCTGCGCAATATGAGCCCGATGTCGGCGGAATCCACCGTCGTGCGGAACTACCTCGACTGGCTGCTGTCGATCCCGTGGGGCAAGGCCAAGACCAAGCCCATCGACCTGGTAAAGGCCGAGGAAATCCTGAACCGCGACCACTTCGGCCTGGAGAAGGTCAAGGAGCGGATCCTGGAATACCTGGCGGTGCAGGCCCGCGTCGGGTCGCTGAAGGGCCCGATCCTGTGCCTCGTCGGCCCTCCCGGCGTTGGTAAGACCTCGCTGGGCAAGTCGATCGCCGAGGCGACCGGGCGCGAGTTCGTTCGCGTCTCCCTGGGCGGGGTGCGCGACGAGGCCGAAATCCGCGGTCACCGCCGGACTTATATCGGCTCCATGCCCGGCAAGATCATCCAGTCGATGAAGAAGGCCAAGTCGACCAACGCCTTCTTCCTGCTGGACGAGATCGACAAGATGGGCTCGGACTACCGGGGCGACCCGGCCTCGGCCCTGCTCGAGGTGCTCGATCCGGCTCAGAACTCGACCTTCGGCGACCACTATCTGGAAGTCGACTACGACCTGTCGCCGGTGATGTTCGTCACCACGGCCAACAGCCTGAACATGCCTCAGCCGCTGCTGGACCGCATGGAGATCATCCGCATCCCCGGCTACACCGAGGACGAGAAGGTTGAGATCGCCAAGCGGCACATCCTGCCCAAGCAGACCAAGGACCATGGTCTGAAGCCGGAAGAGTTCATCGTTCCGGACGAGACCATCCGCGACCTGATCCGCTACTATACGCGGGAGGCCGGCGTCCGCTCGCTGGAGCGGGAACTGGGCAACCTGGCGCGTAAGACGGTTCGTGACCTCGGTCGCGAGAAGGTCGCCTCGATCACCATCGACGAGGAGCGCCTGGCCAAGTACGCCGGGGTGCGCAAGTACCGCTACGGCGAAACCGACGCGGAAGATCAGGTCGGCATCATCACCGGCCTGGCCTACACCGAGTTCGGCGGCGACATCCTGACCATCGAAGCGGTCAAGATGCCCGGCAAGGGTCGCATGTCCATTACGGGCAACCTGAAGGACGTGATGAAGGAGTCCATCGCGGCGGCGAACTCCTATGTCCGCAGTCGCGCGACGCGGTTCGGCATCGAGCCGCCGGTCTTCGAGAAGACGGACGTGCACATCCACGTGCCGGACGGGGCGACGCCCAAGGACGGTCCGTCCGCCGGCGCGGCCATGGCCACGGCTATCGTCTCGGTCCTGACCGGCATCCCGATCCGCAAGGACATCGCGATGACCGGCGAGGTCACCTTGCGCGGGCGAGTGACGGCCATCGGCGGCCTCAAGGAGAAGCTGCTGGCGGCCCTGCGCTCGGGCGTGAAGACCGTGCTGATCCCGCAGGAGAACGTGAAGGATCTGGCCGACATCCCCGACAATGTGAAATCGGCGCTTGAAATCGTGCCGGTCTCCAATGTCGACGAGGTGCTGGCGAGGGCTCTCACCGAACCCCTGACGCCGATCGAGTGGAACCCGGCCGACCAACCGGCGGTCTCGGTTCCGGCCGACGACGGGGCCGACGAGGCCGTCATCACCCACTAATCAGTGGAAAAATGACATAAATCCTGGCGGCGCGGGGCATTCCCGCGCCGCCTTTGTTTGACGGGCGAGAAAGGGCCGCCATAATCGCGCAACGCGAAGCAGCCTCGCGCATCCGCGAGAGGGTCGCGGTTTGAGACAACGGGCTGGGAGAGACAAGAATGACCAAGGCCGAACTCGTCACGGCGATCGCCGACAAGGCGGGCCTGAACAAGGCGCAAGCGAAGGACGCTCTGGAAGCGTTCATCGACAGCGTCACGGCGTCGCTGAAGGCGGGGCAGGAAGTGCGGCTCGTCGGCTTCGGCAGCTTCGTCCCGGTCACCCGCGCCGCCGGCACCGCGCGCAATCCGCGCACCGGCGAGACCGTGAGCCGCCCGGCGTCCAAGACCGCGCGCTTCCGCGTCGGCGAAGGTCTGAAGAACTCGCTGAACTAAGGGCGTACAATAAGGTTTTCACGTTGGGGCGGCTTCCGAGGGGGGAGGTCGCCCTTTCGCCTATTTATGGGGCGGCTAGCTCAGCTGGTCAGAGCACCTGGTTTACACCCAGGGGGTCGGGGGTTCGAACCCCTCGCCGCCCAC